>MDTE01186870.1_pt1 | contig 18255 bp, 21 predicted proteins | sample 811231 | NCBI WGS metagenome assembly MDTE01 (sample SAMN05326651, study PRJNA326480) | marine metagenome | isolation source: seawater | place: Indian Ocean: Red Sea | collected 2010 | reverse complement strand
GATGGTGATGAAATTATTATCGATGCTAAAAAAGGTGAGATTAATGTCAATCTATCTGAAGAAGAAATCCATAAGAGAAAGAGTGATTGGAAACCAAGAAAAACTAATCACAACTCTGGCACTCTGTGGAAATATGCTCAAACAGTAGGTCCTGCCAATGAAGGTGCTGTTACACAACCAGGAGCAAAAAGTGAAACACACACTTATGCTGATATATAATTAACTTTTTATTTCTAAAATAACAGGAGTATGGTCTGAAGGCTTTTCCCATCCTCTAGGTTTTCTATCAATTTTAATATTTTTAATTAAGTCAGTTATTTCTGCTGTACTCAAAAAATGATCAATTCTTAAGCCATTACCTTTTTGCCAACTACCTCCTCTATATCCCCAAAAAGTCCAATTATTCTTTCCTTCTAAAAAATTTTTGACAATATCAGTAAAACCAAAATTTATTAACTTTCTATATTCTTCCCGTGTTTTTGGATGAGCACATGCATCATCTTTAAAATTTTCAGGTGAATAAACATCATCATCTGTTGGAATAACATTAAAATCTCCTCCAATAATTATTGGAATATTTTTATTAATTAAACTTTCAATATATTTGTTAAATAGTTTCATCCATTGAATTTTATAATCAAATTTTTCTGTTTCTATAGGGTTGCCATTAGGTAAATATATACAAAAAAGTCTGATATTTTTCTTAATATTTTTTAATTTTATTTCTGTTTCTATAATTCTTGATTGTGAATCTTTAGAAAAATTAGGTAAATTATTATTTAATATATTTAATTTTTTTTTACTTAAAATTGCAACCCCATTCCAAGCTTTTTGTCCATTAACATAACAAATATAACCTAAATTTTCTATTTCTTCATAAGGAAATTTTTCATTTATACATTTTAATTCTTGTATTAAATATATATCAGATTGATCATATTTAATAAATTTTATTAAATGTTCAATTCTTGCGTTTACAGAATTTACATTCCATGATGTGATTTTCATTTATTATATAGAAAAAGAAGTTCCACATCCACAAGATGAAGAAGCTTGGGGATTAATAATTTTAAACGAAGATCCAATTAATTCTTTCACATAGTCAATCTTAGAACCTTTAATTAGTTCTAAAGAAGTTGGATCCACTATTACAGATACCTTGTTTGTTTCAAATAAAATATCATCTTTATTTTTATTATTATCGAAATCAAATTTATATTGAAATCCTGCACAACCACCACCATTTACAACTATTCTAAAATATCGTGCATTATCTTTTTTGATAATATTAGCTATATGATCTTGTGCATTTTCAGATATTTCAATTTTATTTTCCATAATTAGTATAAATTATTAACATTTGATAATATAAGGTATTTTTTAAGTAATAAAAGATTTTATGATAAATATTCTTTCTGCAAATCCAAGTAATTCTAGAGGTAGATTATATCAAGAATTTGATGATGATTCTACCAGAACTGTTTTTGAAAGAGATAGAGATAGAATTATTCATTCAAATGCTTTTAGAAAACTTAAGCATAAGACACAAGTGTTTATTGAAAGTGATAGTGACTATTATAGAACGAGATTAACTCATTCACTAGAAGTAGCCCAAATTTCACGTTCATTATGTAGAGCAATGAATCTTAATGAGGATTTGGGAGAAGTAGTTTCTTTAGCGCATGATTTAGGTCATCCTCCATTTGGGCATATTGGAGAAAAAGCTCTTAATAATTCTATGATTGAATTTGGTGGATTTAACCATAATGATCAAACTCTTAGAGTTATAACATTTATAGAAAAAAGGCACCCTGAATTTAGAGGTATGAATTTATCATGGGAAAGTTTAGAGGGTATCGTTAAACATAATGGTAGAATTCTACAAAATATTCCTTTTCATATAGACAATTATAACAATGTTCATAATTTGTATTTGAATTTAAGTCCTCATTTAGAATCTCAAATAGCATCAATATCTGATGATATAGCTTATAATAATCATGATGTTGAAGACTCATTAAGAGCTCAATTAATTAATTTAGATTCTTTGAAAGAAATTAAATATTTTGACGATATAATTAAAGAAATTAAAGATCAATTTAATAATATTGATAATTCTCTAATAACTTATCAAATGTTGAGATTAAGTATATCTAAAATGGTTAATGATATTATTAAACAATCTCAATCAAATATTAAAAAATATAATGTAAATAGTGTTCATGATGTTTTTAATAATCAATTTTTTCTTATATCTATGTCAAAAAGTATGAAACAAGATTCTGATTTAATTAAAGATTTTTTATTTCAAAATGTTTACAATCATTTAAATTTAAAGCAAAAAAGAGATGAAGTTGAAGAAATTATTACAAAACTTTTTAAATACTTTATTAAAAATTTTAATTTATTACCTAAAGATTGGTTGCTACAAGAAAAAAATGAAGGTAAACATAGAATAGTATGTGATTATATATCTGGTATGACTGATCGATATGCAATAAAATTATATAAGTCTTTATATGAGTGATTATTTATTTATTTTAAAAAATGATTTATTTATAATTGCAAATAAGTTAATTGAAAAAAACCTTATAAATCAATCATTTAATTTAAGTAATATATCTATTGATTATCAATCAAAATCAAAAAAAGGGGATGTTTCAACTAATCTCTTTATATTATTAAATAAAAATATTAACGATAAAAATTTTAATATAAATATATTTGTTCAAAATGAACTAGATGATTTAAAATATATTAGTAAAGCAGAAATTTCTCAATCTGGTTTTATTAATATTTTTTTTGATAAAAAATTTCTCAAAGAAAATCTAAATAAAATTTTAGAAAATAACAATACCTATGGAAATAATAATTCTGGTAAAAATAAAACTATTAATGTTGAATTTGTTTCAGCAAATCCAACTGGCCCATTACATGTAGCACATATGAGAGGAGCTATATTTGGAGATGTAATCTCAAATATGTTAGAGTCTCAAAGTTATAAAGTCACAAGAGAATATTATGTTAATGATTCAGGTTCTCAAATTTTAACATTAGGTGAATCTTTATATAAAAGATATTTGCAAATACTTGGAAAACAAATTTTAATTTCAGATAAAGATTATCCAGGAGAATATCTTATAGATATTGCTAAACTTATTTACAATTTAGATAAAGATAAATGGCTTAATTCTAATTTAGAAAAACGAACAAAATATTTTAAAGATTTTGCAATTAAAGAAATAATTAAGACAATTGAAAAAGATTTAAAAGGAGTCAATATTAAATTTGATGTATTCACTTATGAATCTAATATTATTCAAAATAAAATTATTGAAAAAGTTTTTAATATTTTAAAGAAAAAAGATTTATTATACGAAGGTTTTTTAAAGCAACCAAAAGGTGAAGAAAATAAAGATTGGAAACCTCGAAAACAGTTACTTTTTAGATCAACTAATTTTAACGATGACAATGATAGACCATTTCAAAAGGATAATGGTGAATGGACATATTTTGCTAATGATGCTGCTTATCATTTTGATAAATTCAATAGAAATTATACTAATTTAATTAATGTATGGGGCTCAGATCATATTGGATATATTAAAAGAATGAAATCAATAGTTGAAGTTGTTTCAAATAATAAAGATTACCTTAATATTTGCATTTGCCAAATAGTAAGATTAATTAAAAATGACCAAATAATGAAAATGTCAAAAAGAGAAGGCAACTTTGTTACTGTAAATGATTTAATTAATGAAGTAGGTAAAGATCCTCTAAGATATTTTATGATTTCAACAAAAAATGAAACTCCTATGGATTTTAATATAGATAAAGTGATAAGTAAAAATAAAGATAATCCTGTCTTTTATTGCCAATATGCTTATGCAAGAGCTTCTTCTGTTATAAATAAATCCAAATCAAATAAAGAATTTAATAATTTTTCAAATTTACTATCAAATTTTGATCATACATTGATAACTCCATTTGAATGGGAAATTATATTGAAAGTTTTATCTTGGCCTTATTTATTAAATCAATCAGCAGAATTAAAACAACCTCATAAAATTACTAATTATCTTGAAGACCTATGTTCTCATTTTCATTCTTTATGGAATAAAGGCAAGGATAATGAAACTTTTCGTTTTATTGATTCTTCTAATATAAATCAAACTTCAACAAGATTAATATGGATTGAATGTTTTAGAGTTGTTTTAAAAAGAGCATTTACAATAATTGGAATTGATGCACCTGAACAGATGTAATGAGTAAAAAATTATTTTTTAATTCAAAAAAAAATTTTTTAAAATCATATCTTTATAAAACTTTTTTTTTCTTTATTATAATATTTATATTTTTTTTAATTTTATCTATTTTTTTTAAAAAACAGAATTTTTTTATCATTCCCAATTATAATTCATCATTTTATGATATTCCTGAAAATAAAGAAGGTATGAAAATTAAAAATATTAATAAAAAATCATTAAATTTTGAAAAAAATATGATTAGAGATTTAGAAATTAATAATAATGAAATTATTAATTTTTCTATTCAATTTTTTGTTTCTGATAATTATAAAATGGTAAATAATCAACTTAACTCATATATATTAAAACATAATCTAGATAGAAATGACTTTTACATACTTTTGTTTGATTATGAAATAGGTTTTGATTATTTACTTTTATATAAAAATTTTAAAAATAGAAAAAATGCATATGATTATTGTTTAAAAAATTTGTTTTTTTTAGATCAATGTATCATTGTAAACGGTCAAAAAATACAATAATAATCTATAACAGAATCGCTATAATTACTTATAATAACTATAATATGGAATATAATTCTAATGTTAAAGCAGAAGATGATTCAAATGGCTTTAATTTGTTACTATCTGGGTATGAAGGACCTATTGATCTTTTACTTGATTTAGCTAAAAAACAGAAAGTAGATCTTTCTGAAATATCCGTATTAGAATTAGCCAATCAATATATCAATTTTATTGAAAAATTTGATACTATTCATTTAGAAATAGCTGCAGATTATTTAGTAATGGCAGCCTGGCTAACATATTTAAAATCTCGTTTATTATTACCAAAAGAAGAAAATGAAGATGAATATTCTCAAGAAGAATTAGAAGAAGCTCTTCGTTATCAATTACAACGACTTGAAGCGATGCAAAAAATTTCAAAACAACTTTATGAAAGACCATTAATTGATAGAGATGTTTTTTATGGAGGTTCAATTAAAGGTTTAAAAGTAAAATATAATATAACTTATACCTCAACTTTATATGATCTATTAAAATCCTATTCAAATATACTTTCAAAAAAAGAAATTGTAAAAAATTTAACTATTAATTTATCTCAGCTACATTCAGTTGAAGAAGCAATTAAAAGATTAACTAATATTTTTGGCTCTTTAAATGAATGGACTAATTTCATTCATATTCTTCCAAAATTTGGATTAGATAAAATGATTAATAAATCTTCTATTGCTTCAAATTTTGTTGCTTTTTTAGAATTAACAAAAAACGGTTATTGTGAAGTGCAGCAAAAAGAAACATTTGGAAATATATTTTTAAAAAGTAAAAATTAATGGAATTTAATAAAGATATTAAAATTATTGAAGCAATACTATTTGCTTCATCAGAACCTGTTTCAGAAGAAGATTTAAAAGATAAAATATATAATAAAGAAAATTTAATAGAATATTTAATTAAATTAAAAGATTTTTATTCAGATAGAGGTTTTAATATAATTAATACTGGAACATTTTGGTCTTTTAGAACAAATCCAGATTTATCAGATAATCTTACTATATTTAAAAAACAAAGAAGAAAGATATCAAGAGCAGCAATTGAAACTTTGGGCATTATTGCATATCATCAACCTATTACTAGATCTGAAATAGAAAACATTAGAGGAGTTCAAATGGGAAGAGGTTCTATAGATCACTTACTTGAAATAGGTTGGATTAGACCAAGTGGAAGAAAACAAATTCCTGGAAAACCAACTTTATGGTCAACTACTCAAACATTTTTAGATCACTTTGGAATAGAAGATCTTAAAAATTTACCTAGTAAGGATGAATTAAAGGCAAGTGGATTTCTTGAAAAAAGATCAGCAATTGTAACTATTAGTGATTTAGCTAAAAATGAAGATTTAAATTTAGCTGATACCAATGATAATGAAGAAGAAAATCTAGAGGATTTTATTCCCAAAAACTAAGCAAACTACATAATATCAAGTAATTTAAATAATTTTTTCTTATATTCTTTAGAAAATCAAAGATTTATTTTTTCAATCTTTTAGTTTATGAGCTAGTTTTGATAGGAGATAAAATGACACCGAGTATTTGGCAACTTCTTATTGTATTAGTTATTGTTCTTCTTTTATTTGGTCGAGGAAAAATACCGCAATTAATGGGTGATATGGCTAAAGGTATAAAATCTTTTAAAAAAGGTATGACAGAAGAAGAAAAAAAAGATGATACAGTTATTGAGAAAAAATCTGACGAAGAAAAATAATTCAAATGTTTTCTTTTGGTTGGTCTGAGATAGCACTAACAGTAATAATTGTAATAATTGTTGTTGGGCCAAAAGAAATACCTAATTTATTAAGACAGATTGGATCTTTTTCTCAATCTTTTAAAAAAATTACTAGAGAATTTAAAAAATCATTAAATGAAATTGCTGAAGAAGGTGATTTTAAAGATGTTAAAAAATCTATTTCAGAAATCAAAAATATAAAAGATGATATAGATCCAACTAAAGAAATTAAAAAAGAAATAGATTCTATTAAAGATACTTCTAAAGTATTTGAAAATGAAATAAAAAATTTAGATTTATCTGATAAGGATAAATAATGACTTCAGAAAATAAAACTAAAATGCAAGAAATGTCTTTAATTGATCATCTTACTGAATTGAGAAAAAGACTATTATGGAGTTTTGTATATATAATTATTATTTTTGTAGGTTGTTTTTATTATGCTGATACCTTATTTGCTTTTTTAGCTAATCCATTAGTTAGTTTAATGGATACAGAAAATGGTCAAGGTTTTATATACACAGCTTTACAAGAGGCTTTTTTTACTGAATTAAAAATTGCCTTTTTCTTTGCTATTTTTTTTGCATTTCCTTTAATAGCAATTCAAATATGGAAATTTATTGCTCCTGGTCTTTATAATAATGAAAAAAAAGCCTTTCTCCCATTTTTAATAGCCACTCCGGTTTTATTTTTTGCTGGTGGAGCTATGGTTTATTATTTTATAGCACCAATTGCTTGGAAATTCTTTTTATCTTATCAGAATTTGAATTCATCAGGCATACCGATAAGACTTGAAGCAAAAATGGGGGAATATTTAGCACTTATGATGCGCTTTATCTTTGCTTTTGGATTAGCTTTTCAACTTCCTGTTGTGTTAACATTATTAGCTAAAGCTAATCTTGTAACCTACGTAACGTTAAAAAAATTTAGAAAATATGCCATTGTTATTGCTTTTCTTTCTGCTGCATTTTTGACACCACCAGATCCATTTAGTCAAATTAGTTTGGCTTTACCAATTATAATATTATATGAAATTTCAATTTATTTAGCTAAAATAATACAAAGAAATAAAAAAGATTAAAATTATGCTTGATATTAATTTTATACGAAATAATCCTGTAGAATTTGATAATTCATTGCAAATTAGAGGTTTAGAACCTTGTTCTGATAAAATAATTAAAATTGATGAAGAAAAACGAAATACTCAAACAGTTCTTCAAAATATATTGTCAGAGAAAAATAATCTATCAAAAGAAATTGGAAATCTTAAGTCTCAAAATAAAAAAGCAGATACAATTATAAATAAAGTAGAAAAACTAAAAATTGAAATTTCAAGTTTAAAAGAATTAGAAAAAATTAAAGACGATGAATTACAAGCTATAATGTCAAGAATACCAAATATTCCGTGCAAGAATGTACCTGTAGGTTCTAATGAAAATGACAATGTTGAATACAAAAAATGGGGAAGTATAAAAAAATTTTCCTTTGAACCTAAACGTCATTTTGAAATTGGTGAAGAACTTAATTTAATGAATTTTGAAATTGCTTCTAAATTATCTGGATCAAGATTTGTAGTGTTAAAAGGTTTTTTAGCTAAAATGGAAAGAGCTATAGCTCAATTCATGTTGGATAAACATACAAATGAAAATGGTTACACAGAAATCCAAGTTCCTTTTTTAGTTAAAGATAAAGCTTTATATGGAACTGGTCAATTACCTAAATTTGCAGAGGATTTATTTACTGCAGGAGAAGATCATTGGCTTATACCGACAGCTGAAGTTCCTTTAACAAATTTAGTAAGAGAACAAATATTAAATGAAAATTCTTTACCTATGAGAGTAACTTCATATACACCATGTTTTAGATCTGAGGCGGGAGCTGCAGGTCAAGACACGAGAGGAATGCTAAGACAGCACCAATTTAGTAAAGTAGAATTGGTGTCTATTACTACTCCTGAACATTCTGAAGAAGAATTAGAAAGAATGCTTACATCAGCTGAAAGTATACTTCAGGATCTTGAAATTCCTTATAGAATTATGACTTTATGTACTGGAGATATAGGTTTTGCAGCAAAAAAAACCTATGATATAGAAGTTTGGTTACCTGGAGAAAACAAGTATAGAGAAATTTCTAGTTGTTCTAATTGTGGTGATTTTCAAGCACGCAGAATGAATGCTAAATATAAAAAACAAAATGAAAATATTTTTGTTCATACTTTAAATGGTTCTGGATTAGCAGTAGGTCGTACATTAATAGCTATTTTAGAAAATTATCAAACTGAAGAAGGCAATGTATCTATACCAAAAGTTCTTCAAAAATATCTTAATAATAAAACTTCTATAATCTAAGTGTTAGATGTTAGAAGAATTAGACTAACTCTTGAATTAAGAGAATCAGGAATATCTGATACAAATGTTTTATCGGCAATTGAAAAAATACCAAGAGAAATTTTTATACCTGAAAACTTTCGTAATCAGGCATATGAAAATATAGCATTACCAATTGGAGATAATCAAACAATAAGCCAGCCATATATTGTTGCTTTAATGACTCAATCTCTCGAATTAAATAACAAACATAAAGTTTTAGAATTAGGAACAGGAACAGGATACCAATCATCAATACTTTCAAAGCTTAGTAGAAGAGTTTATTCTATAGAAAGAATAAAATCTTTACTTGTGACAGCAGAGAATAATTTTAAAAAATTAAAAATTACTAATATTGTAACTAAGCATGGTGATGGTAATTTAGGTTGGGTTGAGCAAAAACCTTTTGATAGAATTATATATACTGCTGCAACTAAAAAAATTAGTGACTCAGTTTTTCAAAGTATTAAGGATCAAGGTATTATAATTGCTCCAATAATTGCTCAGGATAAACAAATTTTAAAAAAATATATTAAAAAAAATGATAAAATAGTTGAAGAAAAATTATCTGATGTTTTATTTGTTCCTAATTTAAGTGGCGTTAAAGACTAATTTAAATTTTTATTTTCTTCTTTTTTAATTATATTTTTTGTAAATAAAAAAACAAATATACCAAATATCCAATTAATTACTAATAAACCCCAAAAAACAAATCCAAAACTTGATTCTAAATAAAATATTAAAAACGAAAGAATGATTGAAGGTAGAATTACCATTCTACCTAATGTTAAAAACATAACTATATTTGCTTTTTTTAAACCTTGAATTAAAGCGTTACTTATAAAAAAAATTGGATATATAGGCTCCATTAATGCTGTAATTTGAAGATAAGTTTTTCCATATTGAATAACATTTGGATCATTAGTGAAAAAACCAACAGCAGTTTCTGCTGAAAAATATATGATAAACCCACAAAAAAACATAAATGTACAGCCATAAAGCAACGCTTTATTATAAATTTCACTAACTCTTTTAATTTTTTTTGCTCCAAAATTTTGACCAACCATAGACAAAACTGCAGTATTTAAACCTAACACAGGTAATAGATATATTTGTTCATATCTAATTGCTGTACCGTATCCGGCTAAAGCTAAATCACCATATTGACTAATAAAAAATAAAATTATGAAAACTCCAATACTAATCATCATCATTCCAACTGATGCAGGAATACCTTGTTTTAAAAGATCGACTAATATTTGTATCTTTGGTTTAAAACATTTTAAATATAAATACTCACTTAATTCCGTATTAAAAGCTTTATAAATAATATAAATAGTGCCCAAACTCTGAGAAACTATTGTTGAAATAGCTATCCCCTTTATTCCCATAGCAGGAATAAATGAGTACCCAAAAATAAATAATGGATTTAAAATAATATTTAGAAAAAAACTTACAATTAGAACATTTCTATTGCTTTTGGTATCACCCATTGCTGAAAGTGAAGAATTTACAGCCATTTGTACAAATATAAAAATAGAACCTAAAAATATAATATTTAGATAATCCATTGATAAGTTTTTAGCTTCAATGCTATCATTCATTAATAATATTATTGAAGGTCCTAAATATATACCCACAAAACTTACAATTATTGCAGCAATAATTGCAAGTGTTATTGATTGCGCTAGAAAATAAGATCCTTTTTCTTTATTTTTTTCTCCAAGAGAATTAGCTATTAATGAAGTTGATCCAATACTTAAACCAACCCCAATAGCTATAATAATAAAGTATACTGGAAAAGTTTGAGCTAGAGCTGCTAAGGCTATAGGTGAAATTTTTCCAGCAAAAAATGTGTCTACAACATTATATAAGGTCATAAAGATAGTGCCAACACTTGAAGGTACAGCTATTCTTATGAACAAATCAACTATGTTATCTTCAGTTAAAGAAGGTGGTTTTTTATTTTTATTGAAGTAATTTGAAAAAAACATATATTTAATATTTTAGTTTATTTAATTAAGTTTTTTTAACAATCAAATAAATTTTAATATGATAAATAGATTTTCAGTACCTAATTTAGAAGATTGTACAATAAATTTATCAAATGTTGCTTCTTTTAAACAGGAACCAGATTTAATTCTTTCAAATGCTAGAATTTTATCAACATATTCTGATAGAGTTTTAGAAAATAAAGAAATTTGGATATCTAAGGGCAGAATAGCCTGTATTAAGGATAATGCAGATTCAATAAGAATTTTTAATAAGAAAAACTTAAACATATATGATGTTCAAAATAACATTTTGGCTCCAGGTCTAATTGATCCCCATATGCATATTGAAAGTAGTATGATGACAGCATGTTCATATGCTGAGGCAGCATTACTTAATGGAACTACAACAATTTTTTGTGATTCTCACGAAATTGGTAATGTTTCTGATGTTGAAGGTATAGAATGGATGCTTGAAGATTGTAGATTAGCGCCATTATCTGTTTTTTTAACTTTACCTAGCACTATACCTGCCACAAATAATAAACTTGAAACAGCAGGTGGAGAAATTAATTCGAATAAAGCTGCAGAACTTTTTGATAAATGGCCTGAAATACTAGGTCTAGGTGAAAAAATGGATTTTGTTTCAGTTTGTGAAGGAAATATTGATTCCCATAAAATTATTTCAGAAACTTTAAAAAGAAACTTACCTATTAGTGGTCACGTTTTTGGTCGAAATTTTGTCGCTGCTTATGCTGCAAGTGGAATTACAGATACTCATGAAGCTGAAGAAAAATTTTTTACAAATGATTTATTAGATGCTGGTTTATGGATTTTTTTAAGAGGAGGTAATCCTGAAACACCTTGGAATAGTTTGCCAGAAGCTATTAAGACAATTACTGAATTAAAAGCTAGCACTAAAAGAGTTTGTGTATGTACAGATGATAGAGATGCTGATGATCTATTTAATTTTGGATTAGATTGGGTGGTTAGACAAACAAAAAATATAGGTATAAATTCAACTACAGCATGGTCAATGGGATCTTTACATCCTGCTACACGTTATAATATTGATAGAGATTATGGTGCTCTTGGTCATAGTCGTAGAGCAGATATTATTATGATAGATGATAATCTTAATGTTCACAATACATGGTTTGGAGGTAAACTTTTAGTTGAAAAACAAAAGATAACTTCTCTTTTAGATGAACAATTATCTAATCATAAATATGTATATCCAAAAGATGCTTATAACACTATCAAAATTCCAAATAATATAAATTATATTCCTGACTTACCTACATCAAATAAATTTAAAATAAATGTTATTAAAACTGAACTTCCTGGAATAGTTACTTTTAAAGAAACTATTGAAATTAATAATAAAAATAATTCTTGGGAAAATATTTTAAAACAAAAAAATTTATGTCATTTATGCGTAATAGAAAGGCATGGGAAAAATGGAGAACATGCTCACGGTTTTTTAAAAAATTTTAATCTAAAAAATGGGGCTGTAGCTAGTAGTGTTGGTCATGATGCTCATAATATTATTGTGGCAGGTATGAATAAAGATGATATGAGGACTGCTGTAGAATTAATCAACAATGATCAAGGTGGGGTAGTTATAGTTAATAATGGCAAATTAATTTCAAAAATTTCATTACCAATTGCAGGCCTTCTTTCTGATAAAGGTGCAAAAGAAGTAGCTAAAGAAACAAAAATATTTAAAGATAAATGGAACAAGTTAGGTTGTACTCTCCCTTATATGGGTTTCAATCTACTACCTTTATCTGTCATTCCTAATTTGAGACTAACAAATAAAGGGCTAATCGATGTAAATAGTATGAAAATTATTCCTTTATTTGAATAATTTATTATTTATTTTATAAATCACTTGCAATATATTCATTTATAGTTATTAAAAAAACATAATTAATTTAAGAGAAGATTTGAAAGTATTTATTAAAAAAAGAATCTTATAATTTACCTCAACAACATATAAAAAGGAGTAACTAATGCCAACAGGTAAAATAAAATGGTTTAATCCAACCAAAGGTTATGGATTTATTGAAAATGATGCAGGTGGCAAAGATGTATTTTTACATATATCTGCACTAGAAGAAGCTGGAATTGACACTTTGCAAGAAGGAGAAGCAGTTTCTTTTGAAATAGGTGAAAACAGAGGAAAAGAAAACGCAATAAACATTAAAAAAGTTTAACATACTACTCAAGTTCATATTGTTTTCATACTTTGATATGAAAAAAAATTCCTATTTTTTATTAGAATGGAGCGGAGTTGTAACAGCAATACTCTATTCATTATTAATAGCATTGAACATTGGTATAGAATTTTATGGTTTTTTATTATTAATTATATCAGCATTATTAATAGGTATTTGGTCATTTCTTCAAAAACATAAGGGTATCTTATTTTTACAACTATTTTATGCAACAGCAGGAATAATTGGAGTAATAAGATGGTTCAACTAATTATAAATTTCAAAAAAGATATTTTATGAGTGTTTGGGGAAAGATTATAGGTGGTACTGCTGGCTTTGCTTTAGGTGGCCCTTTAGGAGCTATATTAGGTGTAATTGCTGGCAATGTTTATGACAAATCTAAAATCAAGAAATTTGATTTTAATCGTATTTCAAATCAACAAAAACAGAATATATTTGCTTTAAGTATTATAATTTTAAGTGCAAAAATTGCTAAATCAGATGGAGTAGTTACTAAAGATGAAATAGCAGCATTTAAAGAAAAATTTCAAATTAATAATAATGAAATTCAAGAAGTAGGTAAAATATTTAATGAAGCAAAAAAAAGTAAATTTGGATATGAAAAAATAGCTACACAAGTGGGTGTATTGTTTTCTGATAATAAAATTTTATTAGAAGAACTTTTAAATAATCTTTTTTATATAGCTGAAGCTGACGGTAATTTATCTGTAAATGAAATAGAAGTTTTAAAATCTATATCAAAATCTTTTAATTTATCTGAAAAAGATTTTATTCGTATTTTTAATACAAGAAAGAATAACAAAGATGCAGATCCATATAAAGTTCTTGGAGTCAGTCGTGAAGATGATGATGAGATAATAAGAAAAAAATGGATAATTTTAAGCAAAGAACATCATCCAGATAATTTAACTGCTAAAGGTATGCCTGAAGAATTTATAAATGAAGCAAATAAAGAATTGTCAGCAATAAATTCGGCTTATGATAAAATAAAAAAATATAGGAGTATTAATTGATTCCAAAAGAAATTAGTTATGAAGTTATAGAAAATGTATATAAAAAGTTGTCTAATTATATAATTAAAACACCATTAATTAATAATGGTCTTTATTCGATTGATTTATTTAATACTCATTTATTTTTAAAACTTGAATTTCTTCAAAATGCTGGTTGCTTCAAAACTAGGGGAGTTATTAATAATTTACTTAATTTAAGTGAAGAGCAAAAAATTAAAGGAATAACCGCAGTTAGTGCAGGTAATCATGCTATAGCAGCTTCATATGGTGCTAATAAGTTTGCTTTAAAAAATAAAATTTTTATGTATGAAACTGCAAATAATTTTAGAAAAAAGACTGTAAAAAATTTGGGAGCGAACCTATATTTAACTAATCCTCAAGATGCATTTAAAGATGTAGAAAATGCGTCTAAAAATGAAGGTTATTATTTTGTACATCCATTTGATGGTAAATTCACTATTCAAGGAACAGCTTCTTTAGGTTATGAAATTTGTCAACAAATAGAAAATATCGATAACATTATAATATCTGTTGGAGGAGGTGGTTTGATAGCTGGTGTTGGTTCTATAATTCGTCAAAAATTTCCAAAATGTAATATTATTGGAGTTGAACCCGAAGGGGCTAAAGGAATAACAGAAAGCTTAAAAAAAGATAAGCCTATAAAAAAAGTAAATATTAATTCAATTGCTGATAGTTTGTGCTCACCTTTACATATGGATTATAGTTTTTCAATTTGCAAATCAGTTATAGACAGAATGATTAATGTATCTGACAATGATTTAATCAAAGCTATGAAGTTTATGTATGAAAATTTTAAATTGATATTAGAACCAGCTTGTGTCGCAGGTATTGCAGCTTTATTAGGACCTCTAAAAAACAAATTAGTTAATCAAAATACTGTGATAATTTTATGTGGATCTAATATGGATTTAAAAACTTGGAATAATATAATAGCTAAAATATAATCATTTATTCAAAAATTTCTCCACCAGAAGTTGGTTTTTTTACACCTGTAGTTGTTGGCAAACTTAATGGAAGTTTTTTTATAGTTCTGACTGCTAAATATGCAAAAGTTTGTGATTCTATAAAATCTCCATTTATTTTTAATTTATCAATTAATATTATCTTTATTTTTCTTTTATTATAATATTTTTTTAAATTATTTATTATAAATTTATTTTTTCGACCTCCACCAGTTATTATAATATTGTTTATTTTTTTATTTAATATTTTTAAACCTAGAATAATTGATTCTACAGTCATTTTCGAAGCAGTACTTATAGCATCTATATTTTTTATATTTTTTAAATCAGAAGTATATTTGTGGAAATAGTTTCTATCTAATGATTTTGGATATTTTAATTTAAAATAAAGATCATTTTTATATTTTTTAATGAAATCTATATCAATTTTTCCTTTAAAAGCTTTTTGTCCGTCTTTATCATAAAAATTTTTATAAAAATAAAAACTTAAATCATCAATAATAGAATTTCCAGGTCCAATATCAAAAGCAATTAATTTATTTTTATCACAATAAGTTATATTTGTAATTCCTCCTATATTTATAATTGCAGATTTTTTTTTAAAATTTTGTAGTATATATTTATGATAAAATGCACCTATTGGAGCACCTTCACCTCCTTTTTTAATATCATTATCTCTAAAGTTGCCAATAATTTTAATTTTTAATTTTTTTTGAATTTTTTTACAAGATCCTAATTGTATTGATATTCTATTTTTAGGATCATGGACAATAGTTTGGCCACTAAATCCAATAAAATCAATTATATCTTTACTAATACTTTTTTCTTTAATAAATTTTTTAATAAAACTAATAAATTTATTAGTTATAAAATCATCATCAATTTTTTTCTTATTATTAATTCTATACAAATTTATTTGATTAATGAGTTTAATTAATTTTATTTTATAATTATTACTGTAATCGTAAGATTTTTCACAAATTATAGAAGCATAATTTTCACCATTAGTTTCAATAAAACTAATATCAACTCCATCCATGGATGTTCCTGACATTATACCTATGACTTTATAAATTTTTTGTATAGACATATATTAAATATAATATTTTAATTTAATGACAGATCAAGAAAATACTCCTAAAGCAATTTTATTAATAATTCTTGGTATGAGTGTTTTTGCAGTCCAAGATGCACTCATTAAATCTATGACTTTAGAAACTAACATTTTCCTTATTTATTTCATGAGATCTTCCATAGGTCTTTTAATATTATCAATATTTTTATATTTAAAAAAAGAGGCAATAATTTTTAAAACACATTATCCATTACTAACTATATTAAGAACAATAATTTTCTTTATTGCTTTTACTCTTTATTATTTTTCTTTATCGAAACTTTCCCTAGCAAAAGCTATCACATTATTTTTTATAAGTCCTTTTTTTATTACAATTTTCTCTATAATTTTTCTTAAAGAAGTTATAGGTTTGCAAAGATGGTTAGCACTTATAATAGGTTTTATTGGAGTTTACTTAGTAATGGAACCAGATTTTAAAAATTTTGATATTTATTCAACTTTTCCCATCTTATGTGCCATTGGTTATGCATTAACAATGATAATACAGAAAATTACTTCTAATAAAGATAATTTATATTCACAAGCTTTTCATCTTTATATTGGCGCAATAATTTTTTCAATTATACTTGGAATTTTTATAGGTGATGGAAAATATTATAATCCATCTAACCAAGAATTTATTTTTTTATTTCAAGCATGGTCTATCAAAAACTACTCTACGTTTTTTATATTTATTTTAATCGGCTTTATTACTGTATTTGGTTTTTTATGTATTTTTCAAGCATATAGAATAGGATCACCTCCAAGTGTAGCACCTTTTGAATATATTATTATTTTTTGGGCACTAATTATTTCCTGGTTTATTTGGGAAGAAACTTTAAGTTTCAGTGGTTATATTGGACTTAGTATGATTTTATTTGCTAGTATTTATACGTATTTTAGGGAAGTAAGAAAAAAAATCAAAATAACTATCGACAAGCCACTAAGATAATATTTTTACACAATTCATTAACAACTTTCCCACTATAATTAAGTTTTTTAAACATTATTTTTTTGTTTTTTTATTTTTTTTAAGTTAAATTATAATTAATTATTACACGCAAAGGTAATAACCGGATATTTAATTGGAAACTTTTAAATATTTATATCGGGAGGAAATGCACGATATAAAGAAAAGACCTAGCTTGCTGGGTCTTTTTTTTTGCTCTAATGATTATTAAAGAAAAATAATTGTTCACCATTAATTTTAAAATTATTAATTAAATTCTTTCCTTCATCAGAAATAATCCAATTTATATATTTTTTTGCACCTTTATAATTAATTTGATTATTAATTTTTGGGTTAACTGCTATGATTCCATATTGGTTTTTAAGAATAGGATCATTTTGGCATATAATTTTTAAATTATTTTTTTCTTTAAATGATATCCATGTAGATCTATCTGATAAAGTATATCCAAATAAATTATTAGCCATCATTAAAGTTGCTCCCATTCCTTGCCCAATTTCTTTGTACCATTTACCAAAACTCTCATGATTTAGTTTATTGACTTTCCAAATAAGTTTTTCTTTTTTATGAGTGCCACTTTCATCTCCTCTAGAAATAAAAATATACTTATTTTCTTTTATTTGAATTAATGAATTTTCTATAGATTCACATTTATCTTGATTATAATTTGGACCAACAAGAATATAATCATTATACATTAATTGATATCTTTTTATTCCAAATCCTTCTTTAACAAACTTGTTTTCTGAATTAGTATCATGAACTAATAAAATATCAGCATCACCATTTTTTGCTATTTCTATTGCTTGACCAGTGCCTAGGGATAAAACATTAACGGTAATATTAAATTTTTCATAAAATTTATTGTTAAGATATTTCATTAGTCCTGTATCATGTGTTGAAGTGGTACTTGCAATTATTATTCTTTCATTTTTTGCATATGTATTAGTAATATATACAAGAGATATAAAAATTATTAATATTATTCTAAAATTCATCTATTAATTAAATTAAGAAAACTATAATAT
>MDTE01142099.1_pt1 | contig 18263 bp, 16 predicted proteins | sample 811231 | NCBI WGS metagenome assembly MDTE01 (sample SAMN05326651, study PRJNA326480) | marine metagenome | isolation source: seawater | place: Indian Ocean: Red Sea | collected 2010 | reverse complement strand
CGCTTTTAATCCCCTTGCTATCTTTCTCGTTGACCCATCAGACAAATACAAGGTAGTTCACAAATTTCGTGTACAGCTGCCAAGGCTACATGGACTGGCCAGAGTAGAGGATGGGATCTGGTGCGCGCACACAACCGATAACGTCATCGTGAAGTATGACGTCGACACCGGAGCCGAAAAAGACCGAATAACGATGGATCCTGAAGACGCCTATGTTCACGGTCTTTCTATCAAGGACGGTGAACTCTGGTATGGCGACGCAAATTTTGCAGGAAAGCACAATACAGCAACTAAAGGCCAACCTGAAATAGGGAAGATCGTCGTATAGGCAACCCATATACCGGCACTAAATATTAGATTTTAAGGACACGCATATTGACTAATCACCCGATCGTAGACAGTCACCATCATTTCTGGGAAATCGGACGATTCGACTACTCGTGGATGCCCCCGGGTAGTCCTTTGGCAACTGATTACGGCCCGGAAGATTTAAAACCACTTCTGAAGTCACCTTCAGTTACCCACACGGTAATCGTTCAAGCAGTTTCTTCACCCGACGAGGCAAGATGGCTCCTGGAGTTAGCGGATGAACATGATTTCATCGCAGGAGTAGTTGGATGGGTTGATCTCACAGACCCTAAAGTTGGGAACACCCTAGATGAATTACAGCAGAGCGCCTACTTCAAAGGAGTTCGACATATATGGGAAGGTGAAAAAGACCCTGCATGGATTGTAAACTCGGGAGCGATCAACGGGTTAAAAGAACTAGCCAGGCGGAACCTTACCTTTGACTTCCTCGCAAAACCCGTGAACCTTCCATTTATACCGGTTGTTATGGACCTAGTTCCTAACTTGAAGGCAGTTGTTGACCACATAGCCAAGCCGATGATCGCTGACGCTATCATCGAGCCTTGGCTCTCCGACATGCGTAAGGTCGCGAGCATCAACGGAATACACTGCAAAATTTCCGGGATGGTTACCGAAGCCGACCACCAAAACTGGATAGTGGACGATTTAAGACCTTACGTACACCATATCCTGGGAATGTTTGGTTCAGATCGGCTTATGTTCGGCTCTGACTGGCCTGTATGTACGCTGGCGGGCGATTACAGTAGAATTATTGATGCTGCGAAAGAAATACTATCTACCCAACTGCCAGCAGCTCAAACGGATATATTTGGCAACACTGCCAAACGCTTCTACAGCCTAAACATATAACCAAGTATCAGCACAATCAGGTTACGATGTCCGAAGGCTAACTTGTAGGCTTCCCCGAACTCCACACCCAGTTGTCTGGCGGCCAAACATTACGACCAACTCGGCCACCACCATCGCGAGTCGTATCATACATATCCTTAACGGTGTCAGCCCATTGTTTAATGTGCGGCGTACCCTTGTGATACTCAAAAGCGTCAGAGTTAACGTATACCTCGTAAAGATATAGTTCCGTTGGGTCTTCGACGTTCTGATAAACGTCAAAACGCAAACAACCCGGCTCTTCAGCGGTAGACCCGATACCGTCTAACGTTACAGCCTGAATGAAATCGTCCACTTTGCCTACCTGAATATACTTCGGGACATGAATAACATGTAATCCAGAAGCGAAGTACTCATCTTCCACTATGTTTGCTCTATAAGAATCCCAGTTCGCTTCGCCTTTAGGGTATGCGGGTTCACAATACGACACTCCAATATCATCGAGACCACCATCGAGCATATCTGCAACAGCATTTTGCCATTTCTTGAAGTGCGGATAGGTACCATGTTCATTGAAAGCATTCTTGTCGTCGTATACCTCACAAAAAGCAAAAGCGGTAGGATCATCTGCAGCCTGAATAATATCGAATCGCCGACAACCGGGTTCATTCAAGACCGATCCTCTTGCATCACCAATAGACGCAGCAATGAAATCGTCGATACGATCTTCTTTGACCTTCAGTCGCACCATGAGGATGTACATGACAACTCCAAATAATCAATCTTACTAATCAGCCACATCTGTCATTATCTAACAACATTTAATACGTCGGCGGGCGGAGTATACGCGCTACTGACCACCCTGTGAACATAGTTTTGATGAGTATTAACACCCACTAGCTTCCACCTAACTTACATGAGCAAGCCTTCAGTATCCGAACTGCGAATACAAAGAATCATTGAACACCTGGCTTCATCGCCAAGAAATGGTGTTGACAATCCACATCGACATGCTGCAGTTTCAAGATGGATTAGCTCCGAGTTCGATCAAATAGGACTGGATGTGAACCGCCAAGTTTTTAATATCCCTGGACAAAAGCCAGAACGTAAGGGAACGAACGTTATTGGCACATTACATAATTCTGCGAGCGTTTCTACAACAAAAAACATAATCATTGGCGCCCATTACGACACAGTGTCAGGCTCACCCGGGGCGGATGACAACGCTAGCGGCATAGCAGCGTTACTTGAATGCGCAAGAGTACTTAAAGAATCCAAAATCTTCACGCAGATTACGTTTGTAGCATTTGACGCGGAAGAGGCACAACCACATTCGGGTGGGTTGCACGGATCGACACATTTCGTATCTAATTTACCAATGGAAAAATTCCCATCATCGGCAATTATTTTCGAATCTATCGGTTTCAGCTCACAAACTATAAAGCAACGATTACCTGGCGTGTTTAGATTTTTATTTCCTGACGCGTACAGGTCTCTGAAAGATCAAGGTTTTGCGGGGAATTCTTTGTTAATACTTTCACGACGGAAAGAAAGAGAACTATCAGATCATCTGGAACATGCGGCAACTCATCCAGAGATTTTACTACCTGTATTACCGCTCAAAATTCCTGGATGGATGCCAGCAATCAAACACACAAGGAGAAGTGATCATGCACCTTTTTGGTCGGCCAATATTCCGGCCGTTATGATCAGTGATACAGCGAACTTCCGAAACCCTCATTACCACCAAGCAACCGATACACCTGAAACCCTAGATCTACTTTTGATAAAAAAAGCATCACAAATGGTGATCGCTGCGATTACATCGGACTTGATCTAAACACCTTTTCTGTCTGGTGATTGCATTTCATGTTCTGGTGGCAAACCATTAGTATTGCCCGATTCGGGCTCAAAAACTGTATCAACTTCGGGCCCTTCAGCCACTACCTGCCGCGTTCCCTTATAGACCCGAGACCATAGAGTTCCAGCTGTGAACGAAAGCAACCCAAAGACAATCCATGGTAACGTCTGATTTCGCCATCCAGATTGCCACGATCCTAGCGCAGACTGAACTAATTCCGCAGGGGATTCACTCCCTAGTTCATCAGATAAACGTGGATAATCAACTCGCATTTCCTCACTCACTGGAATTTCCATCGGTAATTGATTTTTCCCAACTGACCATATAAGTGATATCCCCAGGTAAACAATGAAGGCCGAGATCGCAACCGCCCCACCAGCCCATTTGAATCTACCTGGCCATCCTCTACCTCCAGTAAAAGCGATAATCCCAATGGGAATTAAAACAAGAAACCAAAGTATCCATTTCAAAGACAACCAATTCCTTGCTTGGGCACGCAAATCATCCATTTGTTGGATTTCATCAGGACCCAGGCTTTTGGCGATATCCACCTCCGTGATCACTACTCCCGCAGCCAGTATCGTAAGCTGTTCTTCTGCTCCGTCCAGAGCCTCTGGATCATCTCCCCCAGCAATAAGTCCGATCAGATCTTTTTCAGTAAAACTTATCCCCTCAATCACCTTTTCACGGATGTCGCTAAGCTGCTGTTCGACCCCATCACCCTGTCCCGCAAAATCTGATAGTGAATAAGCAATTTCACCAGGAATTTGACTCATCACAAAACTCTCAACCTGTTGATCCATTTTCGGAACAAAGGCCTCTAACGCAAGATTAATCATCGGCCCCCCTGATAAACAAGGCGGCACCTTACCGGAAGCAACGGCCTTTGTTGCGGCGAATGCTGCAGCAGATGAAGTACATGCAGGTGTGGACTCCAGAGTTGAGACCAACTTTATGCGTGCAAGTGCCTGCAACTCCTTAGCAGCTGCAGCTTTTCTAGCTGTCATATCTACAGAGTAATTCAGATCATCCTCATCCCCAAGCAAATAGTCCACCAACGCATCTATGACACCGTCACCATGGCCACGCACCCATTCAGGAGGTGCTATTAATTCAACCGCATCTGTGACTTCTTGCTCTGTCAGTGAAACCCCGAATCCAACAGATGTCGATTGATCAACGGTTCGCTGAATAGCCGGATCGATTACCTTCGCAAACACGAGTTTATAGAGCGTGTTATCACTGGAAATTTTGTCCTTAAGAATCTCCCCAATAATTACAACGCGGTCTTCCAGCTTTATTAGGACGCTAAACCCATCCGAATCTCCTACCAAATACGTAGTTAACTCATCAAGCGTGTGGAATAACTGCTCTTCAACCCATTCCGGTGGAAGTATCAAACGGACATTTGTCTCGTTTTCTTTTTGCGTAAATTCGATGCCGAGGCCACTACCGGATATCTGGGAGTTAAACTCCGACATCTGAGGTACGATCAGGTCATCAGTCAGTTGCTGAACCAGTCGGAGTTCTGTAACCAGGGTCCGCACCGAATCAGGTAGTTCACGCACGCGATCTTGAACTTCTAAGTCGATCTTGAATTCATCAGTTTGGCCAGCGGCGTATGGCACAACTCCATGTAGGCCTTCCTCGATTTTCTCCCTGAGATATTCACGCGGCACCAACTTTTCTACAAATGACGTTATGGCAGCAGCGGCAGTCACAGGATCATCAAACTCAAGAACCGTAGGACTTGATGACTCACCTATCCCCGAATTGAACTCAACTCCTTTTTCGACAACGTCATACACCAAATTGCCAATAATCTCGTCGTACAAGTAGTCATATGCCTCTGCATCATTCAAGACGGAGATAATTACATCTGGTTCTGAAATCGTATTCAGAGCGTGATTAGCCGTTACGACCAGGAAAAGTAAAACTACTAATCCAGCCGAAAACACCAATGCCAGAAAATTACGCATCATGGATCTCCGTGAAAATGTTTTTATCCCGAGGACTTAACGACAACGAAGGAAAATCTGACCTCTTGATAACTAGAATCTCTAATCCTTTTGGCACTATCAAATTGTCGATTAACCGCGTCCCAAGTATTGTTGATTAACCGGCAATACTATGGCTTCAAGCATGTTCGCATCCGCAGGGAGAGTAGCCATCAAAAGAGCCGTGCGCCCCATATCCTCTGTTGAAATAAGCGGTTCCGGACCCTCATCGCGACCTGTCGCCGATTTACCATCTCCTCGCCGTTCAACCATCACATTTCCGGGATGGAGCGCACTCACCGCAATACCGTGATCACGGCCTTCTAATGCCAATGACTGGGTCAGTCCCCAGACTGCATGTTTACTCGTCGTGTAGGGAGACGAGCTATGACGAGGTTTTTGTGCGGCAATACTTCCTATATTTATAATCCTGCCACCTCCTTGTTTTTTCATAATCTTGAAGGCTTCTCGCGCCCCGAGGAAAGGGCCCGTCACATTAACCTGCATCACCCTTTGCCATTGTTCCATAGTCAGGTCTTCTACCGGACCTCCATCAAATGCACCAGAATTATTCACAAGAATATCCAGCCTACCAAACTGGTTCATAGTCTTAGAAAAAAGGCTAACCATTTGCTCTTCATCAGTAACATCGGTCGGGATAGAAGTAATGGTTCCTGGCGAACTCTTAAGGTCATCCACCGCATCATCGAGCCTTTGACTATCACGAGCCGCAATCACTACAGAACAGCCCTCATCAACGAAGGCTTTTGCAATTCCCTTACCAATCCCCGATCCGCCCCCAGTGACAATTGCCACTTTTCCTTCTAGTTGACCCATATTGCCTCCTGTCGACCACTAGGTCATATTTGTAGATAAAAGATCGTTGGAACTAAATCCTGTCATAACGGTCACTAACAAACACCCTAGTCCTAACAGCGCAAATAAGGGCGATAATTGTGACTATAGCGAGCACTCTGAAAGTTAAACTCCAACCTGCGATAAAGGCATCAGTAACAGCAGGATTATCCGACTCAGACAACTGATCTAACTGAACCTCTGCACCACGACTAAGCATGATTCCCGCGATTATGGCTGCTGTCAACGCCTGACCAATCACGCTGCCAACATTCCGCACCAGGTTGAGAAATGCACTCATCGAACCATAATCAACACGGCTCACTGTAGAAAGCGTAGCACTCATATTAGGGGCCATCCAAAGTCCCATCCCAAGGCCATTAAGAAATAAAACAGACATCACAATCACTAGCGACGAATCCTTAACGAAAAATGAGAACCATACGTTAGTCATAACCAATAAACCAAGACCAATAAACGTGAATTTACGGAATCCATATTTATCTGACAATCGGCCAGAAAACTGTGATGCCAACCCCATGCCTAATGCACCTACGAACATAATCATCCCAGCAGATCTCTGGCCATAACCCATAAAACTTTGAACAAATATGGGCATAAGAAAAAAGGTTGCAGAACCACCGATAAAGCCTAGGAACCTAGTGGATGTCGACCACGAAAAAGTCGAATTTTTGAAAAACCGCAGATTCAGCATGGGTTCAGGTGTCCGCAACTCCCATCGCACTAGCGCCACTAGCAACACCAGGCTTACCAAAAATCCTGCGATTGTTTGTAGCGAAATCCATTCGAACGCGAATGGATTCGAAATGGTCAAAATCAACAAGGATAAAGCTGCTGCTGAAAGTATGCTCCCGAGCCAGTCAAATCGCGCATCAAGTGATCGGGTTTCAGATCCGATTTTTGAGTCCTCTAGTACAACAAACGCAGCAACAATTCCCGCAATAGTGGGCAACGCTGTTACCAGAAATATTGATCGCCATCCCCATTCCTGGATAACAGGGCCTGCCACAATAGGACCTGCGGCAGCGCCAATAGCGACAGTTGTGGTGATCATCCCAAGAGCTTTCCCACGCTCGCTACCTGGAAAAACACCGACAATTATTGCGAACACCACAGCCTGACCCATTGCACTTCCAAGCGACATCACCACACGAGCCAAGATAAGCATTTGAAGATTTGATGCGGAATATGCGAGTAGTGCGCCAACTACGAAAAGCATCATGCCCACGATGTGAAAGCGCTTACGGCCGGTGATATCCGACACACGTCCCAGTGGAAGCATGAATGCACTCATAGTCAAAGAGCTGGCAATTGCAACCCATGTGACCGCCCGTAAAGTGACATCAAATTCATCAGCAATAGACGAGAGTGCAAGGAAAACAATTGAAAAATCCATGACCATCGCAAACAGAGCTATTGCTACGGTCCAAAACACTTTCCAATGGTAGTTACCAGTCACGTTACGGTTAGGATCAGTTATTTCGATTGTCAATGGGCGCGACTGTTATAAGTGGTCAAAATATGAATGGAAACGAAGGTAAATTATAGACTCGGGAATGCGTGGCAGTAGTAATGTTTTCTCCACTATCGTGATAATCTCTCCGATCTTAGTCTGATTATAAAAATCAAACCTAACTTCTTTTATTGCTATTGGATCGGAACGGACTATGCCAAATAACAATACTAATTCACCGCGTCCGCTTAAGGTGGTGATTTCACCAGTACCACCAGGAGAGCAAATAAATGACCGGTGGCCCGTGACCGTTGAAGTAGACTGGATCGTCACTGAATATGTCAACAATAAACCCGAACCATCGGTTTTAGCTGATGCAGATATCTATATCGGGACCGATTTCAACGTCGCTATGGGCAAAGCTGCAAAATCATTAAAAGCAATTTTAATCCCAGCAGCAGGCTATGATCAAATAGAGCCAGACGCCGTACCAGAAAACGTGATAGTAGCCAACGCATACCATCATGAAGCACCGATCGCTGAATGGGTTATGGCAGTAGCAGTAGCATTAGATCACGAACTATTTCTAAGTGACAGGTCTTTTCGCAATGGGAATTGGTCACAATGGCCTGGGCGTCACGGTGCATATAGAGAATTGTATGGGCGCACTTTCGGGATCATAGGTTACGGAGCGATTGGCAAACGTACAGCACGTCTTGCGAACGCGTACGAAATGAGAGTGATTGCTGCAGGGCGAAGATCAGAAACGTTAAATGAGGCGCAGGCAGATGGTGTCGAGTATGGTTCTGGAATAAAAGCTATAGATTGGGTGCTTAGCGAATCAGACTTCGTACTGATTTCAACACCGTTAATAGAATCAACACAAAGCCTGATAGGTGAACGAGAATTAGGTTTGATGCGCCAAAACGCCTATCTGATAAATCCCGCACGAGGCCACATCGTAAATGAAAAAGCACTTTTCGATGCTCTTACAAGTAAATCTATTGCCGGCGCCGCGATAGACACATGGTATGACTACCCGATCAGTGACGACGATTCGCCACGACCTTCGAAGTATCCCTTCTGGGAGCTAGAAAACATAATCATGACACCCCACCACTCGGGCGCAACAATTGGTACGCTCAATCGCCGAGCAGCAACAGTAGCATCAAATATCGATCGGCTATCCAGAGGTGAACCGTTAATAAACGTGATCTCCGACTTCAAAACAGGATAGTCTGAGTTTTTTTCACGACAACGAAATTGCCTAACTAGCTTTAGACCGCTGGTTAAATGCTTCATAGAGAACAATAGCGGCACTTACCGAAACGTTCAACGATGAAATTTGTCCAGCCATAGGAATTGACGCGACCTGATCGCAATTCTCCCGCATCAGTCGCGAAAGGCCTTTACCTTCAGATCCTACAACTATCAAAACGGGACCCTTAAGATCAATCTGGGTATACTCCGAATCGCCTGCGGCATCGAGACCGACAATAGCTAAGCCATTTTCTTTCAGCTTCTCAACCGTCCGATTGAGGTTACCAACTCTGGAGACCTTAATGTGTTCCAATGCACCTGCCGAAGCACGCATAGCACCAGGCGTAACACCAACCGCCCTTCGCTCAGCAATTATCAAACCATGTACACCAGCAGCTTCAGCAGTACGAGCGATCGCTCCCAAATTATGGGGATCCTGAATCCCGTCGAGCATCAAGAGCAACGGATGTTCACCTTTGAGCCCAGCCGCAGATAATAAATCATCAGGTTGGTGATATCTGGGATCTGGTACAACTGCTATAACACCCTGATGTTTTTTAGTCTGCGATTGAGATTCGAGTTCCCGCCTGGAAACAGCATCTATACGTATGCCAGCTTCATTGGCTAAAAAAACTATCTCACGAAGCTGTGGCCCCAATTCAGAATCTTCAAGCATGATCAAACGTTCGATATCACGTTTTACGCGCAACGATTCAAGAACAGCACGCCTGCCTTCTACCGTCTGACCATGAACTTTTCTCGCTCTAGAGAATCTCGACATTTTTTACCCGAACAATCTCAAAACGTCTCATTGCCAAAATATCGCACAAAAATCACCAGCAATTTGTAACAAACCAGTGTACGTTTCATCTAAACAATACGATATCAACACAGGCATTTATATAAGTGCTACAACCTTCACAAGGAAACTCATATGGCGCGCAAAAGAGAATATAGTCCCAACCAGCTCAAAAATACGATCGACAAAGGCGGTATAGGTGTCATTGCAAATGGCCTGAACAACGCAGAAATATGCGACTTTCTCGGGCACGTCGGATTCGACGCTGCTTTTATCGATTTCGAGCACGGCAAAGTTTCATGGTCTGAGTTGTCCGACATAACTCGCGCATGTGAATTATGGGGTATGTCTAGCTTAGTCCGAGTAAATAAACTGGACGAAGCACAAATATTGAGGGCCCTCGATCAGGGAGCCAGTACTGTAATGGTCCCCCACGTAATCACTTTGGAAGATGCCAAATTAGCTGCCAGCGCATGCAAATATCCTCCTAGCGGTATTCGTGGAGTTGCGGGAAGCCGACGTGCTTATGGGGTGGATGACTATTTTCTAAAAGCCAATGAGCAAGCCCAGTGCATCCCACTCATTGAAGATTTTGAAGCAATAGAAAATCTCCCTGAACTTACTAAAGTCGAAGGGATCGATATCTTTTATGTAGCGCCGTCAGACATGGCGGCCTCCATGGGCCACGTAGGCAACCCGGAACATCCAGAGGTCCAAGACGCTATTAAGCGAGCGATTGACCTAATTATCAATGGAGGAGGTATAGCAGGGACACTGGTGACTGACGATAACCTGGAATCATTCATATCCATGGGCGTGAAATGCGTAGGAGTTGCATGGCCATTGTGGATTAAAAAACATGGCGAAGCATTTATAGAGCGAGTACAGGCATACCGCTGATGCAAATCATGAATAATTTTCAGTCACAAGTACGATACATATGAAACAGAATTACAAGAAGGTTTTCCCAGCAAGCCCAATCTGATCGTTGACACTTACGATCTCTGATGCCAGCATTGGGCGATCTCTGGCGTATCCCAACACTCGCCAAGACAGAGTCGAGAATTGGAAGTGTTCAACCTATCGAAATCCCGGAGGGAAAATTATGGTCCAGCGGTATCAAAACTATATTGACGGTGCTTGGGTTGATTCAGCATCCAGAAAGTTTACAACTAGCATTAATCCAGCAGACCACTCGGATGTAATTGGAGAGTTCCAATCATCCGCGACGATCGATGCACACTCCGCTATTGAAGCAGCCTCCAACGTCAAAGGGAGTTGGCGACAGACATCCTCAGTTGCACGTGGTGGATATCTCCTGAAAGCGGCTACGTACCTCGAGGCAAATCTCGAGGAATACGCACAAGCAATAACTCGAGAATCCGGAAAAGCGATTATAGAATCGCGCGGTGAAGTTGGACGCGCTGTTGCACTCCTCCAATACTATGGAGTCGAAGGATCAAATCCGGTGGGGACAGTAGTCCCATCAGTAAACCCAAATATCCTCCTATACACAGATCGTATGCCCCTGGGTGTCATAAGTCTTATAACGCCATGGAACTTCCCTCTTGCCATACCTATTTGGAAAATGGCACCAGCACTCGTTTATGGAAATACGATAGTTCTCAAGCCAGCCTCAGCGACCCCACATGTGGCAACCTTGATCGCCCGAATGTGGGAATCCATAGACCTACCATCCGGAGTATTCAACCTCATCACTGGATCAGGTGGTGCGATAGGTGACGAGTTAATTACCAATCCAAATGTAAGTGCCGTTTCATTTACCGGTTCAACTAAAATTGGCATGCAAATAGCCGCTGAATCAGCAAAGCGCGGAAACCGGTACCAGCTCGAAATGGGCGGGAAAAACCCCATAATCGTCCTCCCTGATGCTGACTTGGAACAGGCCGCTGAGATTACTGTTTCGGGAGCAATGAAATACTCAGGCCAAAAATGTACGGCAACTTCCAGAGCTATCGTGGTTGGCAATGTAATGGAAGAGTTCACAAGCCTTGTTGTCCAAAAAACCGAAGCACTAAAAATCGGACCAGGGTCAGATCCAGACTCCATCGTCGTCCCCGTTATCGATCAAGCCTCAAAAGAAAACATTAAATCAATGGTGAAGCGCGGCGTTGAAGACGGCGGGAACATTCTGACCGGAGGTGGAGTTCCAACAGGATCTAAATTCAACCGAGGGACATTCGTAGAACCAACAGTAATGACAAAAGTCGCTCCTGACTCATTCATAGCGTGCGAGGAAATCTTCGGACCGGTTTTGTCAATAATTCCATCTTCCGATGCAGAAGACGCACTAGAAATCGCTAATTCAGTCGAATACGGGCTGAGCGCGGGAATCTTCACACGTAACCTAAATTCAGTGCTGGACTTTGCAGACCGCATAGAAGCAGGCATCGTCAAGATCAACGGCGAAACCGCTGGTGTTGAACCCCAGGTACCCTTCGGTGGTATGAAGTCCAGTTCCTCTGGAAACCGTGAACAAGGTAAGGCAGCGATCGAGTTCTTCACTCAAACAAAAACTATATACGTTGACCGCAGTGCAACATAATCACTTATCTACCATCAATTCGACAATCAACCCTGAGTCTAGGTCAATAACTTCTCAGAAAGTTGCGTGGCGTTCAGCGAGGGAAGTTAATTACATAAACTAGGTGCCCCATACAGTGGTGAGTTTTACATGTAACCTGACATGGAAAACCCTTTCGAACAACCAATAAAATCCTATATAACAGGTGGTGGTGCTACCACATCACTGTATGCATGCCGAAAACCAACAAGATTTGAGTGTTCAAACACATCAAGTGCGGCTTGGTAAAGGTCCTCTTCTATAGTAATACCACCTGACCAAGTACCAAGACTTTGGTAAAAACTCACCGCAGATGCAATCGCACTCTCTGCCATGTCGGGGAAAAAATCGGCCTCGGCCCTGGCAATCTCCGCAGGATCAGCCGTGTTTACCCATTCCCGTGACTGTTTGTACGCCGCGGCAAAGCGCCTCGCATCATCGGTCTCCAACCAATCCCAGCGACCTACCAAGCTTGAAAAAGCCACAGGACCTACAGCTTCACCGACCGATCCAACGATATGACCCTTTCCGTCATGTTCAAGCTGCTGAGGAAATGCGCCCTGCTCATGAAAATAGTCTCCTTCACCATTACTCCATTGATCCATCATCTCGGATCCACCAGGAGATGGAATATCGTCTACGTCCGACAGGTCAAGGCCCTGCTTAAAAGCGCCATAACGCAGCATAGCCTCAGGCTGCCCACCATGCACGTGCAGGAACTTACCGCTCAAAAGCTTGCTCCAGGAAAAATCCGTATCAGGTTCACGGGCTGCAATAAAGAAACCGTCGTATCTGTTGATCTGTGCAAAATGAGCGAATGCTGGTCTTGTACCGTTATCGAGTGGACTCCAACTTGCAGAGACCGCGGCTTGGGCAACGTCCATACGGCCCTCGGCCACTGCGCCTCCGCTGGTGCTGCCAGCCTCGACAACATGATATTCACCGGAAAGACCCTCTTTTTCGAGGAATCCTCCGGCTATAGTGCAAATCATCGGACTGTAAAAAGCCGAATGTCGTGAGGCCATGATATTGAGTTTGCTCATTCTTTCTTCCTGTGGATTCGTACCCAACTGCCTAATCCAGAGATTCTAACCCGACTAAATATATAATTTTGGTTCGCCACAAGAGCAAAACACGGACTTGTCGCCATTATCCATATCCGCTGAAGTGTCGTTATCCTTTATTGACCATGTATCGCATAGGCCAACATAAAGCTTACCTTCAACGGTTGCTGAAACTGTACAAGATAAACTTTGTGCCGTTGAGTAACTTTATCTCACTTACAATTCTAATTTGCGCAGGGCTGATCCTGACGCAATGCACGAACCAAACGTCTAATCCATCAATCCCACCGACCGTTGTCAAAACAACGCAACAGCCTGATCCGACCGTCACGGTGCAGACCGCACAACCAACCCCAACTGCTAAGTCAAAACTTACTTCTGATCCGACCGCTACACCCTTCGCTACCATCACGTCTGCCGCACCAAAACCTACGATACGTCCTCCCAAAAACCTAGAGCAAGGTGGAACATTAAGGTTTGCCATACCGGAAGGACCACCTCATATAGATCCGCACCTGACCGTTTCATCCGGTTTGCTTACATGGGGGACAGGTCAGTCATATTCACGGTTGTTCAAGTTTAATCTAAGTAATGGCATTCCCGTTGTTGTTTGTGATCTATGCTCATCATGGACACTATCGACTCCAATCACCTTAAATATCAAACTTCGAGGGGACATCAATTGGCAGGATATACCCCCTCTCAACGGACGCGCCGTCACTGCTCAGGACATCGTATTCAGCCTTAATCGACAAGCTACTATCAACTACCCAAATGCGTCCCTATTGTCGAGCGTCGCTGAAATCACCGCAATCGGCGAAAGGGACATAGTTATCCGTCTACTATCTGCCGACTCTGAAATATTGGAAAAACTCGCCGATTCTCACTCCCGAATCGTAGCCCCAGAAGTAGTTAAAGCGAACGACGACCTACGTCGCGGCCCGACAATCGGCTCCGGACCATGGATCACTACTGAATCCCAAGCCGACATGACACGATTAATTGTCAATCCAAACTATTACGGAGATATCCCCTACCTGGGTGGGATCGACATTCAAGTTATGCCGGCCCAGGGAACCCGTGTGGCTGGTATGCGTTCGAAAATACTAGATGTTGCTCAAGCTGATCGAAGTTTCATCTCCGAGGCCAAGGAAAAATTCGAAGAAATAGAGTGGATAGGTATCTCAAATTCTGCCGCAGGTATTGAGGTAGCCATGAACACCGCCCGTTCACCTATCGACAGGCAGGACGTTCGCAAAGCCATGATGCTGACATGGGATCCGCTTATCACCGATCTAGATGTCAAAGAAACCAAGGATTACCCGATGGTTTCTCTGGGTCTGCCTCTTTTAAACCCAGACTGGCAACTGCCAAATACAAACTTCCCGAACCGATTCAATGATCCAAAAAAGGCGAGTACCATACTGTCCTCTACCGAAGGGCTGCCCGAAGAAGGCCTAACGATCAAAGTGGGCGAATACGGGTCGGAATATATTGATATGGCCCAACACATGGCCAAAGAGCTGACATCAGCTGGTATCCAAACGAACTTAGAACGAATCTCCACCAGGACTTTCGGGGATGAAGTATGGGTAAATGGAAACTACGACATATTTGTCGGTGCTCCTCTTCCAATTTCAAGCACAACCGGATACCTGTTTGCCATTCATCACTCAAATGGCCCCTGGAATACGACTGGATACTCAAACCCGGAAATCGACCATCTTATTGCAGCCCAAGCCGAGGAGTACCGTCCAAATAAGAGAGCAGAAAAGTTACTCGAAATTCAACAGAAGATCCTTGCAGGATCTCACAGGTTCATCATCAAGAAAAGAAATACGTATTGGATGTGGTGGGATTATGTTGAAAACTTTAATCCCACCACACCACGCGGCGACAGCGATTTCCTCACACGTGTCTGGTTATCTAATAGTAAGAGTTCATGATCGCTGATGATGATCATGAACTACTTTAGTTAAGGTGATCAGTCAAGGCGTCGTCCAAGCCTACCCAACTCAACAGAGCGCATTTGATACGAACCGGAAATTTACGCACACCACCCAGTGCTTCAATGTCACCAAGGATATCCTGCTCTTCTTCGGTAACCTCTTCACCCTTTAATAGTCGACGCACGGAATCAACCGCTGCTTTAACATCCGCATATGACTTTCCCTCAACTAATTCTGCGAGCAAAGATGCAGACGCCTGACTAATCGCACAACCGCGACCATTGATTCCGACCTGCGAAACTGATCCCTGAGAGACTTTAAGTTGAATATGGAACTCGTCTCCACAAAAAGGATTGTTAACTTCAAGATCAACGTCCGGGTCATCAAGAGGTGCAGAATTGCGCGGGCTGCGGTAATGATCGAGTATGATCGCCTCGTACATTTCGTCAAGGTCACTAAGACCTGATGTGCCACCCATCATTACGCGAAATACCCCTCTGTTTCACTGATTCCGTTCACCAGTTCATCAATCTCATGCTTGCTATTGTAGATATAAAAGCTCGCCCGAGCTGCTGCTACCACATCATAACTACGCACAAGCGGCATAGCACAATGGTGTCCGGTGCGAATCGCTATTCCCAGTTGATCCAACCCCGTGCCGAGATCATGCGGGTGGATCGAATCATGCATGAAAGAAATCACACCACCTCGAAGTGTAGGGTCTTTTGGCCCAATGATTGTCAGGCTGGGAAGTGCAGACATCTGCGCTAGGGCATAAGCAGTTAATTCCTGCTCGTGCCGCCAAATATTTTCCATCCCCAGATTGTTCAGATAATCAACGGCGGCACCAGTAGCAATAGCGTCAGCGATGTTAGGTGTACCAGCTTCGAATTTATAGGGAAGGTCATTCCACTTAGCATCTTCATATGTAACTTCCAAAATCATGTCACCACCAAACATGAATGGCGACATATCGTTCAAAAGATCATATTTTCCGTATAGAACACCTATACCGGTAGGACCCAGCATTTTGTGTGCAGAAAAACACAGAAAGTCGACGTCCATAGCCTGCACGTCAACCGGCATGTGAGGAACGCTCTGTGCAGCATCGATGAGCATGACCGCTCCCACCTGATGCGCTCTACGAGTAAGTTCATCCACAGGATTTACCGTGCCCAGGACATTGGAAACATGAGTCATCGAAACAATTTTAGTATTCGAGTCGATAATATTGGAGATATTAGACAATTCCAATACCCCGTCTTTACCAGCGACGATATACCGTAACTCAGCCTGCTTTTTCGTCGCTAATTGCTGCCAGGGTACGATGTTTGAATGATGCTCCATGGCGGTGATCACAATGTTGTCACCCTTCGCCACATGCTCCTCTGCCCAGGTTGCGGCGACAAGGTTCAAAGACTCGCTAGTATTACGGGTCCAGATGACCGTTTCGGGTCTTGGCGCATTTATAAACCCGGCAACCTTTTCCCGTGCTAATTCATAAGCGTCGGTCGCCTCGACGGAAAGTGTATGAACGCCACGATGCACGTTAGCATTCGTTTCTTCGTAATATCGCGTGAGTGCGTCGATAACATGGCGTGGCTTCTGCGTAGTAGCAGCATTGTCTAGATAAACGAGATCCATGCCGTTGATCTTTCGATTCAAAATCGGAAAATCTGCTCGGACATCTTCAACATCAAAAGTAGGGATCAGATTTTCAATGTCATTCATGTAGTACCTATCGTGTCTGACTCAGTTAAAAGTACAGGGATACGTTCCATTGCAACTCGCTCCACAAAAACGTTCAATGACTCTGGTTCGAACTCGTCTATCATTTCCTCGGCAAACCCCCGTATCAATATAGCCTTGGCGGATTGTTCATCGATACCTCTGGATTGCAGATAGAAAAGCGTGTCACTATCTACATGTCCGGCAGTAGCTCCATGCGCTGCAACCACATCGTCAGCATAAATTTCCAAGGATGGCTTGGCATCAATACGTGCTCCGCGTGATAGCAGAAGGTTAAGATCTTTCTGTGTAGCATCAGATTTCTGTGCATCACGTTTTACGACAACCTTGCCACTAAATGCCGCGCGAGAATTACCCGAAAGTATGCCCTTATAGAATTGATCAGATGTACAACCTGGTTTGACATGAGTCGTGCTTATCTCCTGATCTTGCTGTTGCTGACCACTAGTCATATAAAGTCCATGCAGCGTGCAACTTGCACCTGGAGCATCAAGTGATGTATGAATATCGTTGCGTGCGATCGACGAACCTACGGCAAAACTCGTGGAAGTAAACTGAGAATCCTCCATTTGAGCTACACGTGTAGTAGCTAGATGAAAAGAATTCTCATTTTCCATCTGTATTCGATAGTGGCGAATCGTTGCATTACTAGCAGCAAAAATCTCAGTGACGGGAACCGATAATTGCCTTGATAGGGACAGATTGAGGTAAGTCTCAACCAAAGTAATACAACTATCAGAACCAACATCAACCAAGAGTCTCGGATACGATGCCCTGCTTTTCTCAGAATCTGAGGTGACAAATATCACCTGCACTGGATTTGCTAGTTTTACACCAGGAGCAACGGCAACGTACGCTCCGTCGGCAGATAACGCGGTGTTCAAAGCGGTGAACGCATACTTTTCCCGCCCTGCCAGACTGGCAAACTGCGATTCTACATCACCTCTACCAGAAGACAACGCGTCCGAAAGACTCTCAACACTGATACCAACATCCTCGGTCAAGTTAGAAAGACCGGCATTGAATATACCGTCGACAACCACAGCAATATTCCACGTGTCATCCCATGGGGAAGCTGATCGCACCTGATCAATCGATACCGATCCCGATACATCGCACTCGAAATTAGAGTCAGCAACTGGAGCAAGATTCGTGTATTTCCACAGCTCGTTTCCACGTCGCTTAACGGGAATACCCAACTCACTAAAAATCGACCAGGCCTTTTGGCGGGTGGCGGACAGCCACTCCGGTGACTTTGCCTGATCAGCATTTGCGTAAGCTGATGAAAATTTTTCGACTGCTGCGGGCGAAGTAGCTAATGTCATGACCTACCAGTTGCTCCAAAAGCTGGTAAATATTCCGCGTACCCATCTTTCTCCACTACAAGGGCCAATTCAGGTCCTCCAGTTTGCACAATCTTTCCATCCACCAAAATGTGAACTATGTCTGGAGTAATGTAGTTGAGTAGCCTCTG
>MDTE01066756.1_pt1 | contig 18264 bp, 21 predicted proteins | sample 811231 | NCBI WGS metagenome assembly MDTE01 (sample SAMN05326651, study PRJNA326480) | marine metagenome | isolation source: seawater | place: Indian Ocean: Red Sea | collected 2010 | reverse complement strand
TTGTAATTTAGTTCGTTTTCGTAAAGGTAGACCAGAAAAATTTGGTGGTTGGGAAAAACTTAGTTCTGCCACATACGAGGGTACTGCAAGAGCATTACATGGTTGGATCTCATTAGGCGGAACCAAGTATTTAGGTTTAGGAACACATTTAAAATATTATATTGAAACTGGTACAGTATTTAATGACATAACTCCAATAAGACTAACGACATCTGCAGGAGATGTTACTTTTTCAGCCAGTAATGGTGATGCAACTATAACCGTTACAGATACATCACATGGCGCAGTACAAAATGATTTTGTTACATTTAGTGGTGCATCTAGTTTAGGTGGTAACATTACAGCTGCAGTTTTAAATCAAGAGTATCAAATAGCCACTATAGTAAATGCTAATAGTTATACGGTAGAAGCAAAAGACACTTCAGGATCGACTGTAACAGCAAACGCTAGTGATAGCGGTAACGGTGGATCTTCTGTCGTTGGAACATACCAAATAAATGTGGGTTTAGATGTTTATGTGCCTGGAACTGGTTGGGGCATAAACGGTTGGGGTGAGGGTACTTTTGGTAGTGCTTCCTCATTAAGTAGCACAAATCAGTTGCGTTTATGGACACATGATAATTTTGGCGAAGATTTAATTATAAATGCTAGAAATGGAGGTATTTATAAGTGGACAGAAAATAACGGCGTGTCTACAAGAGCAGTAGAATTATCTGGTATCTCAGGAGCAAACCTAGTGCCAACTGTAGGATTACAAGTAATAACATCAGAGGTTGATAGACATCTAATTGTATTAGGAGCAGATCCTATATCTGGAACAAGTAGAACTGGAACTATTGACCCCATGTTAATAGCTTTTAGCGATCAAGAAAATGATCTTGAATTTGAACCACTATCAACTAATACAGCAGGATCTTTACGATTATCTTCTGGGTCATCAATTATTGGAGCGGTTAAATCAAGACAAGAAATATTAGTTTGGACTGATACTGCTTTGTATAGTATGCAGTTTATTGGCCCTCCTTTCACTTTTGCAATAAATTTAATTAATGAAGGTACAGGCTTAGTAGGTCCTAATGCTGCAATAACAGCACCTTCTGCTGTATTTTTTATGAGTTACAACAGTTTTTATTCATACAACGGCACAGTACAAACGTTACCTTGCTCTGTACAAAACTATGTATTTAATGATATCAATCTTACACAATCGTTTAAAATTAACGCTTTTACTATAAAAGATAAAAACGAAGTAGGCTGGTTCTATTGTTCTAGTAGCTCTGATGAAATCGATAGATACGTTATTTACAATTATGCAGAACAATTGTGGTTTTATGGTCAATTGGTTAGAACAGCCTGGCTAGATTCTGGTATAGAAAATTATCCTAGAGCAGTAAGTGGTGGTTATTTATTTAAACAAGAAAGTGGTTTTAATGATGATGGATCGCCTATGACTGGTGTATTTATAGAGAGTTCTGACTTTGATTTAGATGATGGAGAAAAGTTTGCTTTTGCAAGAAGAATAATACCTGACTTTAAATTTATAGAAGATTCTAATAACGGAAGCGTAAATGTAGTAGTAAAAACAAGAAACTTTCCAGGCGATACTTTGACTACAAACTCAACAAACGAAGTATCTAGTACAACACAACAGGCACATATACGTGCTAGAGCAAGACAAATGGCATTACGTATAGAAAGTAATGATGATGCAACAAATAACGGTAATTTATCAATAGGTTGGCGATTAGGAGCTACAAGAATAGATATAAAATCAGACGGTAAAAGATGAGTAAGCTATTACCAACTCAGCTACCTACAGCGCAAAACGAGGTAGATCCTAATACATTTAACCGTTTAGTCAGATTATTAGAAATAAATTTAGGGGCGGTAGACCTAGACAATACGCGTCAAGTAAGCGAAAATGAGCTCAATACTATAAATTTTAATGCTGGTAGTATTATTTGGAATACAACATTAGAAGTATTACAAGTATATACAGGCAATAAATGGGTAGATATTGGTACAAGACTTGTAGATGATGGTTTGCAAGCAACAAGTGCAGTAGGTAAGGTTACAGTAAAAAACAACGGAGCCACATCTATAAAACTTGCTAATTTTGGTAAATAATAGATACTTTAAGTATCTAAAAATAACTTAGTAAAAAGCTATGGAATATAACGTACAAAAATTAGCAGATATGGGCAGATTCGAGGACGATCAACTAGCTCATGTTGCAACAGGTGAAATGATCGTACCCCCAGTAATATCGCCAAATACAAGAATGATGATTGAGCAAGACATGCTAAATCAAGGTATGGACCCTAATCAATATATCGTAGGCGGTAATCCCTCTATAAACCCGCAAACTGGGCTACAAGAGTTTTTTATAAAAAAACTATTTAAAAAAATAAAAAAAGTAGTTAAAAAAGTAGCACCTATAGCAGCTATAGGTTTAGGTGTTGCTGGTTTTGCTGGCGCAGGTCCTTTAGGTGGATTTTTAGGTAAAGGTGCCGCAAAAGCAACATCAGGTAAAATATTTGGAGCTGGTGGTAAATTTAGAGCTGGTCTAAGTGGATTTTTTAATCCAGCAAAAGGCACACCTGGTATTTTTGGTGGCAAAATTGGTCCAGGCATAAGAAGAGGCCTTGGAAGTATGTTTAAACCAGGTCAACAATTACAACAAGTCACAACTAAAACTGGCGAGTTTGGTGAACCTGTTTACACTTTTGATGATGGAACAGAGGTGTCTGCCGCACAATTACAAGAAATGGGATATTCTTTTGATGCTAGTGGAAATCCAATAGCGCCAACACAAACAACAAGTGAGAGAGGTCCTTTAAATATGCCTTTTGGACCTATGTTAAGAAAAAGATTTTTAGGTGATGATTCACAACCTATATTTGGAAAATTAACAGATGCAGATAAAAAAGACGGTTTCAATTTTGGTGGGAAAGGCGGTCTTATGGGACTAGCTGCTCTGTATGGTTTAGCAACTAAAAGAGCCGCAGAAAAAACAGAAGGTGGTCTACGTGACATACGGTTATCTACAAGACCAGATCTCATGCCACAACAAGTATTTCAAGGCTTTGATACTGGCGTAAGACCAGGTATGTCTTATGGTGGTGCTTTAGGATACCGACCAGGCATGTCTTATGGAGGTCCTATGGATGAGGATGAATTAGATTTGCGTATAGGCGGTCCATCTATCGGTCCTGGTACCGAAACAAGTGACGATATACCTGCTATGTTAAGTGATGGTGAATTTGTTATGACCGCTGCTGCAAATAAAGGACTAGGTGGTTTTAAGATAGAAAAAAACAAAGATAGTCTTACTATTTTTCCAACAGGTAAACCAGACAGAGAACAAGGATTCAAAAACAACGACAAGTTGATGAAGTTTTTTGAAAACTATCAAGATATGATGAGTTAATTATGGGATTATTAAGAAGAGCTTTACAAAAAAGAAGAGGTAGAAGAGATTTTGGACCTCCTATGGGTAGACCAAGAATGGTTCCAAATATACCTGCACCAATACCTCCACTTGAGCCATTTGAAAGATTACCATTTGATGATCCAAGAAATGATTTCATGTCTATACAAAGGATTGAAGATGTTGGTGTTCCAGGCATAACTCCAATAGAACCTGTCATGCCACCTCCAATACCTTTACCAATACCTCCAGTTTTACCACAACCAATAATTCAACAACCACTAATTGGTGACACGGGACCTATTAGTAATTTAGATTTACGTATTCGTCAAATGCCCTCACAACTTCCTGTTGACCCTCGTAAAATTCCACAAAGACCTCCATCTATAGGTGGCATAGGTGGTATTAGTGCTGTGCCACAAGAACCTATAGAATTAGAAACTGGACCAGTAACTATCGGTGGACCTAAAGATTTAGGTGGTGTAGGTCCTACACCAGGTTTAAATGTACCGCAGATTGGTAATTTTAATTTAGAAAAAATGCCTTTACTACCCAAGCGTGATGATTTCATGTCAATAGGTGGTCCAGGTGGTGGTCTATCAGATTTAAGGCAAGCAATAAATCCAGACACAGGTCAACCTTATACTCCCTTACCAGATATAGATGCTAGTTTAAGACGTGGTGATTTTGCTGGTAGACCTAATCAAGGCACACCATCAAGAATTGATGGTTTTTACGCAGCTTTTCCAGACGCACCAACTCCTCCTGTAATTGGCACCACGGATATAATGATGTTTACAGACCCAATCACAGGTAAACAAATGCAAGGTTCTTCCACAGATGCGAATTACAGACGTAGGCTCAAAGAATATTTAGACGCAAATCCTGGAGCTATGGAAAGTTATCAACAAAATGTGTTATCTGCTCCTACTACGCCAGCTGCAGTGGCGGATGATGTAGGGGCAGTACCCCCAACTACAATACCTGCTGACACAAGAGGACAAATTGACCCAGTTTTAGCGCAACAAGATACTAGTGAAGTTTTATCAGACCCATTATTACGTGCACTTTATTTTGGTACTGCTGATCAACCTGGGTTTATAAATCAATTGCAACAAGCAACCCAAAACGTTATGGGAGCAGAGCTACCGTCTACACAATTTGATCCAAATATGACACAGCAATTCTTTAATCCCTTTGAAGATAGAGTCGTACAACAAACCATACAAGATGTTATGGATTTTGGTGAGAAACAAGATGTTGCCGCTAGAGCAAGAGACATACAAACAGGCGGTTTATCAGCTTTTGGTTCTAGGGCTAGATTAACGGCTGATGAAAGAAGAGAGGCGCTAGGTAGAGGATTAGCTGAATCTTTAAGCGGTATAAGACAATCAGGCTTTAGCGAAGCACAAAGAGCAGCATTAGGTCAGTTTAGAGATCAATACGAGAGGCAAATGGGACAAATAAATAGACCGATAGATTTACTAACAACTGTTGGCAGATCTTTGCCTGGATACGGAGCACAACAAACTGTAATAGACTCACAATATAGACTTCCTGTAGATCCAACTGCCGCAGGACTTGGGGCTGCATTTAACACTTACTCAGCATTAAAACCAGGACAAACACCAGGAATTTAATATGGAAGAACAATTAATGATTGATCAACCATTTATAACTGATCCAGACGTTATAGCCCAATTTAATGAACTAGGTATAGATCCTACAGGCAAAACAGCAGATCAACTTAACGCTGAAATTGAAACTTTAATGATAAAAAAAGGAGCTACTACTTTTTTTGATCCAAAAGATCCATTAGATTACTTAACATTAGGTCTTGGACTAACTGGTATTGGAACAGGCGCAGCTGTAGGTATTAAAGGTTTGCGTACTGCTAAGAAAACTGCAGAAGCTGCAACCTTAATGCAAAAAGCTAAAAAATTAAAAGATTTGTTAAATCCATTTTATAGACGTGGCCCTACACCTGGACCAACAGTAACCCCGTTATCTCCGCCAGGACCAGCCTATTCAACCTTAATTAATCCAACCATACCTATTGGTATTAAGACACCACAAGGACTTATATATTCTGCGGGTGGCATCAAGGCTGCAGATGAAGCCTTGGAAGAAACAAGGCTAGCAGATCAGGCTGCCTTAATTCAAGATGACATCAACGCTCTTAAAATAGAAGAGATAGGAATAGCCGACCAAGTTATAGAAGATGTCCAAAAAAATCTTGAAGCACAAAAAAGTGAAGATAGTAAAGCAGCTGATGTAGCTGCTAGTTCTTTAGAAAAACCCACAGATAAAGTTACAGAACAAACAGACAGACCAAGCATTTCAGATATTTTTGGTACACCACAGTTTGATAGATTTATTCGTAACGTAGGTGCTAAGTTAGTTGAAACAGGACAAGTCGGCGCAGGTCTTGCTCAAGGTGCCGCAGCAGCGGCAGAAGAAAGAGCTGCTGAAGAATTAGCACTACAACTTAAACTTATAGAAGCTGGCAAAAAAGAAGGAATCACAGCAAATAAGTTGTCTGAAATTCGTCTTGAGTATCAAAATACTGCTAGTGAGTTTTCAAAAACTGCAGGCACAGAAAAATTATTATTTGATGTTATTGATATTATTAACAAGGGTAATGTTACAGGACTTCCTGCTTTGGTTGAGCAAATTAAATATAGATTTGGTGCTTTCTTTAATTATGATCAAAATGTACCTCCTGTTATAACTGCAGCTAATATATTAGAAGAAATTGCAAAAGCAAAACCAAAAGATGCAATAGGACAAGAAGGTAAATTATCAGATCAAGATATTATAATGGCACAGCAGATTATGGGCGCTATTAAAAATGCAGATGGTTCATTTAAAACTAACCAAGAGGTAGAAGATATTTTACGTAGAAGACTAAGTGAAATAGGCACTGATCAAATTAATAAATTAAATAAAATTAATGAATTAGAGTATCAAATAAGAAGAGCTGGTGATATACCGCCTGTTATAATTACAGACTTTTCAAGTGGTAGTGGTGTCACACCTGAATCAACAAACCAAGACGAAATTAATATTAAATTACAACCCGAAGAAGATGATACTGTAACTACTGATGAAAATAAAAAATATTCATTTGGTAGTGGTGGGGTCTACGTACCACAATCAGGGTAATATATATGCCGTTATACAAAGTAGAAATAGCTCCAGGTGTTTTTGAAAGAGTTGAAGCTGCAAACCCTAGTGATGCAAGAAAGCTAGTAAAAGCACAAATCATGAAGGGTACTTTAAACCCAGTTATAAATGATTTATTTTTTGATTCTGAAACAGGCGTAGATGATTTACAAATAAGACGTTTATTATCAAGAGCGGAAACCTACGAAGAAAAGGAATCAGTATTAAGAAACTATGTTGGGTCATCTGGGTTTACTAGAACTTCAGATGGACAACTTGCTTTAACACCTACTGGATTAAGAGCAAGAGGGCAGCCAGTTCAAACAAAAACTCTTAATGACGGTACCGTATTAGAATTAAATACAATTATAGACGCTAACAAATTTGAAGGCAGAGCAGATATTGCTGACTTTGCAGGAATAGCAGGACCCGTTATAGGAAGTGTGTATGGTGTTTTACCGCAAAGTAGACTGTACAAAGGACTTAGAGGTTTGTCAGGAGGTAATGTTCGTTTTCAAAGAATTTTAGGTTCGGGCTTTGGGGGAGCAGGCGGTAAGGGTATTGAAGAGGTTGCAGATGCAGTGCAAGGTTTTCAACTACAAGATGCACAAGATTTAGCTTATTTGGGAATTGGTGAGTTAGCTCTAGGGGCTGGCGGTCAAGCAGTTGGTGAAGGTGCAGCAGCGTTATATAGAATGCATTTTGGCGCAAAAGCCCCAATATCCACACAAAGGTTAGCAAATCAAGCCGCAAAGGGTAGAGATGTGTTAGATATTAAAAAATTAGACGAATCTCTTGGCAAAGAAGCAACTGAAGCACAAATAAAAAAAGCTGTAGCAGAGGGTAAAGTTAAATCATTAGACTCAAGTTATGCGATTGCTTTACAAGGATTAGATGTAAATTTAGGTGCGAGAACACAACAAATAGCAGAGGCGGTTCTTAAGTCATCAAGAGAAAAAGGCAACATAAATTATTTAAAAGAATTATTTGACACTATGACAGATTCTTTTAGAAAAAGAGGAGCAACCTTAAATGCTTATGTAGATGATGTTACTGCAGACAGTATTGGTCAAACCATTAATCAAACAAAAAGAAATTTAGAAATGGCAACGAATGAAGCAGCAAAGGTTACAAAAAATACCGTTGAAGATTTAGCTGATAGTTTTATTGCTACTGCTCCATACAGAGATGCTCCTGGTATGAGAGAATACGGAGAGCAGGTTTTAGATTTACTTGGTAATGCAAAAGGTGTTGTTAATAGACAAGTTGGTGATATGTACGATGCAGTAGATGATGCCTTTTTTAGCGTGGCAAAATATGACGGTCTAAATCCAGCTAATGCTACGGCAAAAGCTATAGAAAACGTGATTGACCATTACAAACGCAAAGGTATACAAGCAATAGACTATTTCAAAGCGAGACAGGGTATAGATCCTAAACTTAAGCTTGGTGGATTAGAAGATCCGATTGGAGATATTAACGTTAGAAATGTTTTGGAGGCAGAACAAGAAATAAGAAATTTAGGCAGACCTTTACCACGATTTGACCAAGACTTTGCTGAAATGCAACCTTTTGGTAAATTAACAAGGGTTTTGGAAACAAAAAGAAAATTAAATGCTTTTATATCGCAAGCAAATGACTCGAAAGAAAGAGAACTATTTTACACTTTAACAAGATTACTTGATGATGCTGACTTACACGCTTTAAAAGGTGAAGATTTTTTAAAAAATAATCCAAAGGAAGCAGATAGCATATTTACTGTTTTGGGGCTAAACGGCAGAGAAATTATTAAATTAGAAAATGCTAAAGGTAAAAACATTTTTGGTACTATGTCTTTTGATGAAATAAAAAAAATTAATGAAAGTATTGATTTATTAAGAGAAGCAGACAGACTAAATGCAAAATTAAATGAACCTTTTAAAAATGCAACAATCAAAAATATCACAAATGCTGCTAGAGGCACAGGAGCTTTTGATCCTGATGAGGTTTACGATAAACTAATATTTAATGGTTCACTCAGACAATTAGATGATTTCTTTAAGGCAGTAGACGATTACGATAAATATTTAAAAAATCATGATAAAGCTGAGTTTGCAACAAACCTCAATAGAGTAAAAACACAAACTGCACAAAAATTGTTTGCTAATGCTTTTGACAAAAGCATAGATCCTGTTACAGATATGTTAAATTACACTGCTTTTGCAAAAGAAATATTAAAATTTGAATCTAAACATCCAGGGAAAATAAATTCTTTATTTAAAGCATCTGATGGCACATCAAGCGGTCCAACAATATTAAAAACTATAAATCAATTAATAAAAGTAGCTCCAAAACTAAAATCTACTGATGTTGAGGATTTAGTAAAAGTTTTTAGAGGACAAGACGGCTTAAGCACAACACCTAAAGGCAGAGCTTTTATTAATGCTTTAGAGGCACAAGCCAAAGCATCAGCTAGAGAAGCTGATTTGTTAGCTAACCGTAATCTCTCAGAATTGCCAAACAGAACTCCTAGCGAAATTGTAGAAACAATTTTTAGGCCAAAAAATAGTGAAAATATTGCAAGGCTAAAAAATATGATGGAACCAGATGACTTTGCAAAAGTACAGGAAGCTAGCATCGGAAGGCTTTTAGAGGATGCTATTGATTACAACGTCAAAGGTGGTAACGTAACAGATATTTTTAAAGCAAAAAACTTAAACAAAGCCTTGGATCAATATAGTGATGAAACATTAGAAGCTATGTTTGGTAAAGAATTTACAAAAGACTTAAAACATTTTGCTGATACGATTGACGTATTAACAAAAGGAGAAATAGGTAGAGGCAACTTTCCTGGTGCTATAGTGGCTGCTGGTATTGGTGCCGCTATAATATTTCAACCACTTGCATCTTTATCTACACTTGCAGGTTTAGAAGTTGCTAAAAGATTATTAGGTAGTAAACTTTTTATTAAGTATGCATCAAAAACAGATAAAGGATCAATCGCTCAAGCATTTGAAATTTTTAGAAGAATAACAGCACAGCTTGGTTATAGGTATGTTAATGGCGAACTAATAAAAGGAACAGAAACTATAACTAATTTATTAGAAGAAAACATACCAGATTTTAGTGAAACAGATATTGTAGAACAACCCGAACAGACTAGAGCACCTCAAGTTAATATAAGCTTACCGCAGGTTGCACCTGTACAAATTTCTGATCCATTAAGACAAGCACAGCAAGACAGAATAGAATTTGCTGAACGTCTATTTAGAAGACCTGTTATATAAGTCCTATCTCATCCCTATCAAAACCCAACGGTACATCTGATAAACATGTTAAATGTTCTTTTGGTATGTGTATGTATGGTTCGTTATCCTCATCATAATTAGGTGTTGGATTGATATTCATACGTATATCGTAAACGTGATCTGGCATCCATTCATGCATCCAGATACCGTCCGTCATACCGTACACAGTTATAAACGGATAGCCTGTAGATTGACTAAACGAAGCACCTTTACGTAGTTTGTTTGCAGATAGGATAAAGGTATCGTATTTAGTGCTAGCAAAACTACGGCATTTGATTTCACACCAATACCATTTATCGGCTGATTCTATCCAATAATCTATACCGTAACTAACTGGTAGTTTATGACAGCTTACTTGCCAAAGGCCTTCTAAAAAACCTGCTACTCTATCTTCTCTTTTTTTATCTTGTATTGTTTCAAAACTTGGTGTTTTAAACATAATTACCTCCTACTCTTCAAAGAATGTAGGATCAACAGCAACAAACCTTTTAGTCGGTCTACCTTTGCCTCCTACTTTTATATCTATTTCCTGGATCTCTCCAGCGTTTTTAAGTCTTTCTATAATCTCTTTAACCTCATGTGACTTCATGCTTCTAAATAATTCATGACGGTCAACCTCTCTTTTAGATATGCCCTCGCTCTCCCTAGACCTGATATAAGACAATACTTGCTTAATCTTAGCTTCGGTTGCAGAACTTGCTACTTTGTCTCTACAGGCTTCTATAAAGAGCATATCGTAATATCTAACATAATCTATTGCCCACTTAGTTACGTCCGCTGTAATCGTTGGTGTCTGAGCATTTGATGCTAAGGCACATATTAGAGCCAATCGCATAGCTTTTTCCTTAGAACGGCTTAGAAGCGGCTCTAGGCCATCTCTTTCTAATATATCTTGTCTTTGTACTATTTCACTAGCAAACTCTTGTAATAACTGCTCTGAATCGTGATCAAAGGCTAAAACCTCTTGCGGTATGTTATATTCAGAGTTATTTACCATAGGGGCTGACAAGCCACCTCTATCTCTCCTAATATAATTTACCCAGTTGACTATTGTTAGTGGCGGGCTTTTTATCTTTTTAAGATTAGATACACGTCTTGGTTCTTTAGACTCTATAACCATAAACCTATTTAAAAAACCGTCTGCAATACGACCAGAGTTCAGAGCTTTATAAAAGTTTTTGGGTACAGATAAACCAACCATAGTTATAGCAGGTTTATGTGTCACACGATTCATAATCTTTTCTTTTATGTCTTCTACTTGTATGCCCATTAAAGAATAATTATCTGGTCTTAAGGTACCGTGACATCTACCCCAAGCTTCCATAAGTGTTTGTATGCCGTCTTCTTTGTTAGTATTACCAGCTTGGCTTATGCTTTCTAATCTTTTACCAAACTCGTCCATAATAGTTATATGTGTCGGTCTCATCTTTAATACTGAATGAACTGCACCACTAGAGGTATAGCCGTCTCCTACTATTAATTTATCGTGTTCAGAAGCGTTTAAAACTGCTTCAACAAAGGTTTTTATGTTTTCCTTGCCCTGTCCTGACTTAGCAATACACATGAAATACATACTAGAAAAGTTATTCATGTCTGTTTTAAATATCCTGCCACAAACAACACTAGCAAGTGATAGAGCGGCCACCAAAGATAATTCAGGTTGTGATACTTGTGCTATCTCCTCTGCATACTCATACATATCTTTTAGCAGTCCTGGTGGATTAAATAAATCATCAGGCGGTCTTATATCTTCTTTGGTTTGCACAAACAGAGGAGCTATCTGATTTTTTCTATCGTGTGTTTTTTTTACATTATCTACAACTGAATCTATTTCTTGTTGTGGTAAAGGTGGTTTATTATCCCTATTCCAATTGTGTAAAAATATTCTTACAAAGTCTAGGTTAAGGTTTTTGGATATTAAATACCCCGCAATACGTGCAGCATTATCGTTTCTTGATCCCTCATTAACACCGTGTAAAGAAAAAGGAGCTGTTTTTTTAGCGGTATCATGTTTTGGTACTCCAGTTATTTTCTCAAACTCTTTTGGAGTAAAGTCTGGTAAATCTTTGTGATCAAAAATATCCCAACCTGGTAGAGGTATTGGCTTATACATTTGACCGTTTGCATGACGGTTATATGGAGCAATTATAAGTCCGCCAACACCCCTTAAATCTATCAACCTTTCAACAGGCGTATCGTTTGTTCTTCTTGTAGCAAAGGTGGTGTAATTTTCTGGATTATTGTAATAATAATGCATACCCTTACCAGTCCTAACTTTGTATGGACAGGTAGGTAAATTTTCTTCTACCCAAGTCATAGCTTCTGGAGAGTCTGCGTCTACAACAATAAATTTACCACAAACTAAAGCTACAACTAAGTTATCGCGATCAGTAAACCACTCCTCAACGGTGGATCTACAAGGCCTTTCGTTTTTGTATTGCTCCCAACCTTTTAAAAAAGGCGGAGGTTTTTTGTTAGATCTTTGTAGAGGTACAACATTATATCCCTCATCATAATAAGCCAGTGCAATATCTAACGCTGCCTCTCCCTCAGACAGATTAAAATTAAACATGTTTTAATCTTCTGCAATTAATTCATCTAGTGAGCCGTATATTGACTCCCAATCTAGCCTACCGCTAGTTAATTTAATTATACGTTTTGCTTGTTTTACAGACGGTTGCCTATGTCCATACCTCCAAGCCTCTACTGTATGTTCTGAAACATCCCAGTCCTTAGCTGCTTTTTCTTTTCCTAAAAATTGTATATACATAGGTAAAGTAATTCTTTCTACTTTTCTATCTTTATATTTTGGTGTGATGCCCATACTTTCTAACCTCCTTAGTTTTTCTCGCGATATTGAATTTAGTCTGTGGTAGTAATTTGCAATCCATTGTAGACTTTCTATTTCCTCCATTTTACTCTCCTGAAAAATTAATTTTACACATTGTAATCTTTTAGTGTATAATTAGCAAATCAATTATTTATTTACGGAGGACCCATATTATGAATAATGATTTATCGAGCAGGATTGTAACGCCTGAAAAGTTAGTCCAAGATCAAGGAGCAAAAGTTCTTGTGTATGGAATGGCTGGAGCAGGTAAAACATCTCTTGCTAAAACTGCACCAGGTAAGGTGTTAGTAATTAGTGCTGAAGCAGGATTGTTATCTATTAAAGATGCAACTAATGTTGATGCTATAGAAGTGAAAGAAGCTTCTGAACTTATGCAACTTCATGAGTTGCTCAATACTGGACAACTTCAATACGATACGGTTTGTCTTGACTCTATATCAGAGATTAGCGAACTGTTATTGCAACAGGAGAAAGCCAGACACAAAGATCCTCGTAAGGCATACGGGGAGGTACAAGAATCTGTAACAAATGTCATGCGTGCTTTTCGTGATTTACACATGCACGTTATGTTTATTTGTAAAGAAGAAAAGGTAAATAGTGACGGTATCTTTATGCACGAACCTAAAATGGTTGGTACAAAGTTAGGTCAGTCCATTACTTATTTCTTTGATGAAGTCTTAGCTCTTAGAGTTATTGACGATACAGACGCGGAGGGTAATGCAGTTCAGGCCAGATGGTTGCAAACCAGAGTTGGCCAAGGCTACGTTGCCAAGGATAGGAGTGGTAAGTTAGAAGCTTTTGAGGTTCCAGATCTTACTGCATTAATACAAAAGCTAGGCTTTACGGCTGTAGCAAACAACACAGATAATGTGAAGGAGATAACAAATGTCTGACTTTGATGACATTACGTATGTTGAGGTGGAGGACAAACCTGCGGGGCCTGGAGTGGCTCCGTCTGGCGACCACCCTGCAAAGATTATCCAAGCTGAGAAGTATAAATCTCAAAAGGGTAATTGGACACTAAAGATGACTTTCCAGATAGCTGGGGGTAATTATAGAGATCACAATGAGTGGTTTAACTTGTGGGATCCTAGAGAAGAAATCAAACAAATATCAACAGATATATTTACTAGACTTAGTAAGGCTGTTGGTTTTGTAAAACAACCACCTAGTTCTGCTCAGGACTATGTAGGCAAGGAGCTTACACTCACTCTTAAGGAAGTTGAAAACAACTGGACTGATGATGAGGGTAATGAGAGAACTGGTAGTAAAAATAAAGTTTTACGCTATTTACCTGCGGATACTGGTGGTATGTCGCCACCCCCTGCGGCAGTTCCACCCGATCTGGGATAAAACTAAGGGGCGTTAAGCCCCTTTTTTATTGTCTTTGTCTTTTTGTTTTTTTTCTACAAGTAAACAAAATAGCTCATCTTTTTTTTCTTTTAATACCATTTCAATATACTTGATGTGCTTTTCTAGTTCTTGTATGTCTTTTTCTAAACTCATCTATTTAAAAATATTTGATGTATAACTAACAATATGATACCGACTAAAGCATAAAAACTAAGATCCATTATCTGTTCTCCATTTTGTTTCTTAGCCTGTTTAAATACCATATTGCTTTATCTAAATCCTGGATATTATTACCCTTATGATCTTCACGCCAAATGTATTTAAACGCTGCTGCTTTACAATAACCTTTAAACTCTTCAAAGGTAAGAGCCGATTCGATTGCGTCAATACACTCTACAGAACCTTGTTTGGAGTAATGTGGGGGGTGGTTTACATTATCTGTCATTTGGTTGATGCTCCTCTTCTTTTTTTATTTGTTGTTTTAATTCTTTGATTGTTTTTTTGTACCAAGCAATATGTTTTTTATACACATCATCATCTAAGGAATTAACAAAAGCACTATTGCGTCTATTGTAAAATCTAAGCCAAGTTTTATAGTAAAATAATTTTTGTTCTTTAGTTGCTTTGTCAATATTTTTAAAATTAAATCTTCCGTCTATTATGTTTTTCCAATTAACTTTTTTTTCCATTTGGTTGGTACTCCTCTGCTTCTTTAATCATTTTGTTTCCTCAAATGTTTTTATTTTTTTAATTAAATCTTTTATCCACTCTCGTTCTTTTTGTTTTCGTTGTGTTTCTATAAAAGGGATTGTTTTTACAATCATTCCACGAGCTGTTACTCCAATATCCTCACTAGGCCTCCACAATATTTTTTTTTCATATTGATTTAAACTTTTCACTATAATTTCTTTTTCTTTTTTAGTCAGATTCATTTTGTTTTTCCAACATTTTTTCATGCACCATTCTAAGATGAAAGGTATTCATATATTTTGATATTTCCTCATAATGGCAATTTATAAGTTGTTTTATTATTTCACTATTTGTGACTCTTTTACTTACTTCAGAATCCTCAAAATAATAATTTTTTATGAATAATAAATTTTTACTTGTTTGTGAATCTAACTTAATAGATAAAGATTTAGCTTTATTCATTTTGTTTCTCCCCTTTTACTAGATCTTTCTTCCCACACGTTTTTAAGTTTAGTTATGTCTTTTGTCTTTTTTTTGTTAAATATTCTGTCCCAACCCTTGCTCCATTTATCATGATCGCCAGGCCTAGGTTTACTACCTTTACTCAAACTCGTATCCCAACATAACCTCAACTATGCTTGGAGTATTATAGATCGTAGGTCTTTCCCCGTCCCTAACGGCCTTATAATCTCCAAGCGTTTTCTCTAGTTGATCCCAACCCCTGTCCATATCCTCATCATGCATTTTGAATATTTTTGTTGCGTAGGGTTGTTTAGTTTCTTGTGCAACAAACAAGAAGTCTTCTACTTTAAAGCCTGCTCTTTCATACCCTCTCTTGTAAAAAGCAGCTTGTAAATCGTATTGGTAACGCCTGATAGAGCGAGTAAATCCAGATACGGAGCAATCACTCGTAGTTTTGTAATCAATAACTACAATAGACTCATCTGAATAGGGTTGCACTACTGGGTGTCTGATCACATCAGATCTTAGCTTGAGGAGTACGTCTTGCTCCCACCAGTACAAGGCGTTTTCATACGGCTTAGTAAAAACACCAGGATACTCGCCCTGATCAACGTTAAGGAACTTCTTTGCTTCTTCAATCAGATTATCTTTCATGCGAAACAAAGTGTCCCTTTTGTCTTGTGTGATTACTAACATACCTCTGTCTTCGTAATCACGTTTTAGTTGTTTGTTTGCATTTGTGTATGGAGATCCAGATATAACTGCTACCTCGTTATTAAATGCGTTCTCGCCCTCTACTATTAGAGAGTGGGCAGCAGAACCGAACTGCATAGCAGGTGTCGGCTCTACCACCTCTTGCATAGCATGTAGCTGCGATTGTCTAAACCTCCTTAAGGTAGATGAAGACACGCCAGGCGATTGATGATAATATGCATTATCCATATCAGGAAAATATATAGTATCTCCAATAGCTACATGCTGATGACTTTTTAGTGAATCTGGTAGTGGTGGGTTATCTATCACGATACCTCCTTTAACATTTTGATTATTTTTTTTCTGAGCATTGGCTCGAAAGCCTCAACAAAATCGTTACTATATTTAGTTTTACCGCCATATGCACCTCTCAATTTTAATTCAGGGTAATTAGCTTTATCTTCCATAGAATTAGAAATAGCGTGTAAAGTATCGACAACCAGAGCATCAACCAATTTTTTGGTTACGTCTAGTTTTTGTACTTTTATTAGTTCATCTAACATCTTATTTATACTTTGTTTTTTTACTGTGTCTTTTTCACACTTACAATTATCTGTCATGATACGTCCTTAATTGTTTCTACTCTTTTAACTAAAACATCAAGTTCGTCAGATATTTCTTTGAGTGCTTTTCTTAACTCAAAGATTGAGTAGTTCAAAGCATCTTGTTTTTGTTGTTGTTGAATGTTGTCTACTTGTGCATCTATAAGTGCATAAGCAATACTGTTTTTATCTAATGACATATTTACCTCCGTCAAAATATTTACTTAGTATAAACAAAGACTAGACATTTTACAATACAAATAGTAAAATTAATTTATTACAAATAAAAAGAGGTAATTATGAGTAAGTCAGGAACACTATATATGATGATGCGATTGTCGTATGAACAAGCCGTTGATGATTATAACAGCAAGAAAACAAACTCTTTGTTAGATGCTTATAAGAAGTATTATCAAATTAACGTAGGCATGAGTCCAACAGATCCACAAGGAGACCTAATTAATTTTTATGATGAAGATAATAGCCAGGAATGTCCAATATGAATTGTTGGGCATGTCAAACAAAATTAATTTGGGGTGGTGATCATACTGGAGAAGATTATGGTAGCGAGGACTATCACATAGTTAGTAATCTATCTTGTCCAAAATGCGAAGCCTTTGTATTGGTTTATTGGGATAAGGTTGAAGAAACAGAAAAAGAGAGTTCAGATGATTGAAACACTACAATTCTTTTTTTGGTTTTTTGTGGCCACAATTGTAATACCAGCAATCTTTATTGTTTTGTTTGATAAAACATAAGTTTTGTATGCAACAACTTTCCATATAGTGAGCATACTAGGGCAACAAGAATACCCCTCTTTATTCATAGTGTTTTTGTTGCCCACTTATTATTGTCAATTATTGTCATGACATATATGACGGCCTCAAAGCCTTTGTTTATAAGGGTTTCAGGATTATTTCATTTTTGTCATTATTGTCATAGGCAATAAAGAAATCTATCTATATTTTTAAAATAATTCTTGACAAGTAATAGATCTATAAACTATCCTCTCTATACATATTAGGGTAATGTGGGGGTAGGTAGTATTAAAATAAGCATAACACCCTAATTTGCTAAATATGGGATTCAAGAAACATAAACTAGAATACGAACCAATCATATCTGATGAAAAAGACGTTCCTGTCGAATTTGCCAACCTAGATAATAAACTTACCAGAAGACAAAGAAACTTTGTATGGATAGCTGTAAACAATCCAAGACTATCTTTAGTAGAGTGTGCAAGTAAAGCTGGTTATAAAGATCCAAGACAAGCTGCAGTAAATGTATTTAAGAATGAGATAGTAAGAAAAGAATATAACTTTTTAACTAATGAAGTTAAGAAAAAGTATGAACTTAACTACGATAGGGCAGTCCAGGACTTGTATGACATAAGAGATAAAGCTCTAGCGGCAGGTTCGTTTAATGCGGCCATATCTGCCCAAAATTCTCTTTTGAGGGTTGGTGGCCTGATAGTTGATAGAAAAGAAGTTCTATTCGGCAAAATAGATCAAATGAGTAGAGAAGAGGTCGAAGGTAGGCTAGAGCAGTTATTAGGTGGTGCTATGGCCAAACAGCTAGTAAAACAAAAAGAATTAGAACAAAAAGAAAAGTCAGAGGGTAAAGTGTATGATGATCATTCAGCTAGTAGGCTTTTCAAAGAACCAACTCCAAATCAAGAAACAAAATAGCAAAAACCAACCTAAATAACTTAAAAACATAAGGCACTCCAAT
>MDTE01164469.1_pt1 | contig 18266 bp, 12 predicted proteins | sample 811231 | NCBI WGS metagenome assembly MDTE01 (sample SAMN05326651, study PRJNA326480) | marine metagenome | isolation source: seawater | place: Indian Ocean: Red Sea | collected 2010 | reverse complement strand
TGGCTTCAGCAGCTTCCTCGGTGGCTTCAGCAGCTTCCTCGGTGGCTTCAGCAGCTTCCTCGGTGGCTTCAGCAGCTTCCTCAGCAGCAGCAGCTTCCTCAGCGGCGGCAGCTTCCTCAGCAGCAGCTTTCTCAGCGGCCGCAGCTTCTGCCGCAGCGGCTGCTTCTTCCGCAGCCTTGGCTGCCGCAGCTTCACGTGCCGCTTTCGCAGCCTCATCGGCAGCATTGGCTTCCTTCTCCAACACGCTATGGAATGCTTTCAAGCCAAGATTCTCTTCGCGCAGACGACCACGCTGGGCCTTGGTCAATTTTGCATATAGACCTTTCAGGGCCAGACGTTGTTCACGTTTCTTGGTGCGACGTTCATCGCGTGTCATATTCTTGGTATTCGCCATCGATAGCTCCTGGCAGAACGGTCCAACATCATTCGAAGGACAATAGGTTTTTTGGTTTCCAGAAATGGAGCGGGTGACCGGATTCGAACCGGCGACGTCAACCTTGGCAAGGTTGCACTCTACCGCTGAGTTACACCCGCGAAATCGCGCGCGGCTTATAGCTTGAATAGTCTTCTGTTGTCAAGGCGAGGGGCGGCTTCCCCATCATCTCCGGGGGTTTAGAGCTTCCTCTCTTGATTTGCGGCACGTGCACGAAAGACGAGATACAGCGGTACCCCACTTACAATGCACGCGATGCTAGCGATCAATTGAAACTCCGTCTGGGACCAAAGAACCCACAGACAAGCTCCACCATAAATCAGGGTCGAAATCGGAAAAAGAGGATCTCGAAAAACACGACCTTTATTGCTTCGATAATCACTTCTGCGGAGACGCACTTGCGCTAAAGCAGTCAAGAACCCGAACAAAAGCATTACACATGTTGTCCACTCTAAGAGCTGCATCGCGTTTCCCATCAGCACCAGAGTTCCAGCAATGGCCCCCTGAGCAAGAGCTGCGCGACGGGGAACGCCTGACTCTTCTTTACAACGACCCAGCCCCACAAAGAAATCGCCCCGCTGTGCCATGGCTGACGTGAGCCTTGGACCCGCAAGTGCTGTTGCAATAAGACTCGATGTCATCGCCACCAGAGCAACAATCGTCACAAGAAAAGGCCCGATGGGAGCAAGAACCCGTTCTGATAACTGAATCGTTCCCAGGTCGTTGGGGACAGCAGCCAGGGTATCGGGGGATTGTGCCCGAAATAAGGCATAGTTGAACCATAGGTATAAAACCAGAACCAGGAGGGTTCCGGTCACCATCGCGCGTGGAACAACTCGGTGGGGATCTTTACATTCCCCCGCGATAACGGCGACCACATTCCATCCCGTATAGGCCCAAAACACCGGTACAAGAGCGCGACCCACCCCATCAAACTCTGGTATTTTCCATTCAATGGTGCGTTCCAGAGGCGCTACCTGGCAGATCAAAGCCAATAATAAGAGTGTTCCGATCGTTACCCAGACATTCACACGCGCGCCGATACGAATTGGGAAAAGGGTGAGGATTGTGACCAATCCAATTACCAGCAAAGCGATCACAACCGTCGAAGAGATGCCCCCAATCGTGAATTCGTTCAAACCAAGAGCGTGGACGAGTGTAATCGAAATAAACATGCTCAACGTCGCGATACTTCCAGGATACCCCACTAGAAAGGCGGACCAGCCAGAAAGAAAGCCCACTGGACGCCCCATACCTTCCGATAGATAGAGATATTCGCCCCCATTTCGAGGGATACGACTGGCGCATTCACCTGTGAGCAAACCTCCACAAAGGGCCATGAGCCCCCCAAGTCCCCACGCAAGAAAGGCCCCCGATTCACTTCCTCCCGATCGATAGACCTGTCCTACGGTGTATAGAATACCAGCACCGACCACACCGCCCACGACCAGAAATGTGGCGTGAAATTGGTCGATTCGTTTATCGGCCGCCATCCCTAACGCCTCCAGAGGAGCAGCTGTCTGGGACCCTCCGGCCCATGGATCGAGCCAATAATTCGCCAGACACTGTCGTCGACACTGAAGCGAATCGATCGGGGTCCCGTTCCTCCCAGACTGCACTCTACACCAATCGCCGAGCCACAAGTATCTTCGAAAAGCAATATGGGCTGCATCCATACAGGCGACGATGCGTCTATCTCTGCCGGCCATAACCACCATCGATCGACCGACAGCAGGCATGCGTTGTCCGGACCAACCGTAATACATCGATTTTCTTGCCCGAGAAATAGCGTCAGCCCATTGCCTCTATCCAGGTCCACGAAATGGAAACGTTCCAGATCCATACCTTGTGGTGACGCCTGTGGCCCTACAGGTCCCCAACCAATCAATGGGTTCCATTGAAGGACTGTCCCTTGTGGCCCCAGAGAAAACGCCTGGAAAGGAGATTGAAGAGTCCGTAGTTGGTTTAATAAGACCGCCGCACAGCTCTCAATACCGCCACAACCGATAGGAGCACCATTATCCCAGCTGGCTTCCCCCGCTTCTATCGTCAGCCCGATAATCTGCGAGTTATCCAACGCATCACGACCAAGAATCCAATAGTCGACATCTCCATCACCAGCAGCAATGGCATCCGGACGGCCAATATTTTCCACATCGTATGACTGGCATTCCAACTGTTCCGTCAATGTGTCTGGACTACAGAAACGAACCGTGTCCCCATCTCCGGAAACCAGAACGGATGTAAGGGAACCGTCACCTTCAAGCTGTTGAGCCACCTGGCTCCAGACCGACGCGACGGGATCGTTGTCGATATGCATCTTCTCAACCGGGGCACCGGCCGTCTCGAAGTCCCAGAACCTTCCATCTGTGGACACCGCCAAACCCTGGTCAATATCCTCAAAGTCCACATCCAGGATCTGGTGCCATACATGGGGGTAACCTCCTCCCGATTCTGGCGCGACCCACAGACCAACCAGCTCCGCAGAACTACCCGTCGCCCCGATGACAATGCCAGCGCCACCATCGATAGAGCGTAATCGACCGGCTTCCAGTCCGCTGGGGAGGCCCGAGGTTCGAAAGCCCTGGCAAGCACCATCCGACGAACAGAAATCACCCATGGATCGGGAATCACCGTCCTCACAACGTAATCCCAAAACGTCCGGTACGTAATGGCAGACGCTATCGGGACCACAGAGGTCTGTAGTGCAAAGGTTCCCATCGTCACAGTCAAAGTCTGTCGTACAACAGCTAACAGCGTGGACACAGCGCTCGTCCCGGCAAACGTCCATGGTACAGCTATCACCATCATCACATTCATCCGAGTCGGTACAACAGGGAGCGACACCGGTGACAGCACATTCCTGCGTCGACGCATCACAGTAATGAACAACACAAGACTCGGTCAGGGCACAGTCCTGATCTTCTTCACAACAACCACCTACCTCTGGGAATACACACGTTCCATCATTTGTGAGGCAGATGTCGCGCGTACAGGATTGGTTGTCGTTGCACCCTCCCAGGCCAGGACAGCACTCCGACTCATTGGCCTGGTAACTACATAGCCCGTTGTCACAGGCGTCCAGCGTACACGGATCGTTATCGTTACAATCCTCGGCGGTCGTACAACACCCGGTCTTTGGAAGATTCAAGCAACGTAGACTTCGGAGATCACAAAAGTCATCTGTACACGAGTTCTGATCATCGCAATCCGCGTCATTATCGCAACATGCAGAGATAAGTCGCTCTTCACATATAAGAGAGACACATATGGGCTCATCACAGACACCACTGGGAATGCAGGTATCGTTGGTCCCAAGACAACATTGATCTATGGGCTCAAACGAGCACTGACCCGAAACACACTGGTCGGTTGTACAGGGATTTACATCCGTACAGTCTTCATCCGACTCACAACAGGTTGGATCAGCCGTAAACAGACAGTTCCCACCTTCACATGTGGCAATATCACATGGGTTTTCAGAAACGCAGTCTCCGTCCACTCGACAACAACCATCAACCAGCTCATGGGAACAAATCCCCCCTGAGGAGTCACAGGTATCTATGGTACACGGGTTGTTATCATCACACTCCAATGCGTTGGCACAGCAGTGTGGAAGATTCTCGGATGCACAAAATCCATCCTGACATATGCGAATTACGCAGGCCCCCGCGGGCTCACAGACCCCCGTATCGGCACAGCAATCGGGGTGTGTCTTTGTGATGCAAGTGCGGCTACTCCCCTGGCACTGCGCTGTCACACAGAGATCTTCCAGATGGCTACAGTCGGCATTGTCCAGGCAGCAACCGGGGATATCCAGAGACTCACAAGTGGCGGACGACGGGTTGCATTGGTCAACGGTGCACGCGTTGCCATCGTCACATGCATCGTTATTGGAACAACACCCCTCCACCGGCTCATGCACGCAACCTCCAGCATCGCAACGATCGGAGGTACATGGGTTGCCATCATCGCAGTTCAGGTCGTCTACACAACATCCATCCCGGGGGATATGGGAACAAACACCGGATGAACTATTGCAGACATCCAATGTGCACGGCTCCTGGTCATCACAATCGGGATTCTCACCACAACACATAAGGCGCTCATGATGGAAACAACGACCGGTCTCGAGCGAACAAAGATCTTCTGTGCACGGGTTCCCATCGGAGCAATCCTGGTCTCCCTCTGAACAACAATTATCCAGGTCGAGCCATACACAACCGTTGTCCACGCAAACCCCCTCAACGCAGGGGTGCGGTGGGCTACAATCCAGTTCACTTCGGCAACACAACTCAGACTCGACGAATTCACAAAGCCCCGTTTCCGCATCGCAACTATCCACGGTACAGGGGTTGCCGTCATCGCAATCGGAACCAGATGTACAACAACCGGCCAGACTCAGATGAACACATTCCCCACTCTCGGCAGAGCAGCTATCGATGGTACAGGCGCTCGGGTCGGCACACATCACATCGTTGGTGCAACAATCCGGATCGGGGGTATGTACACAACCACCGTTCTGAGGATCACAACTGTCCACCGTACACGGATCCGCATCCCCACAGTCTGAATCCGAAGCACAACAATTGGGTTGTATCACCTCCGTGCACTGTCCTTCCGAACAAAACGGGATGCCACAGGACTCTGTTGACGGACAATCCGAATCCTCTACGCAGCAACCGGGCTCCCATGCCAGCTGGCAGCTTCCCTCACTGCATAGAGACTCCCAGCACTCTCCACCGCCGCCGCAATCACTATCTTCAACACAGCAGCCCGGTAAGGGCAGATGCATACAGCCAAACCCTGGATGGCATGTATCTAGAGTACAGGAGTCACCATCATCACAGGAGACGGCCCCATCACAGCACCACCCGATAACCTGGTCGAGACAAAGGCCATCAATACAACTGACATTCACGCAGGGTGCGTCTGTCGTACAATCCAGAACGTTCTGACAGGGCTGGGTGCTCAAATCACGAACAAGCACCGAAACCTCCATCAAATCCTTTCCCCCACGCCCATCCGACACCTTAACGGACCAGACCAATTCTACGGTCTCCTCCACGTCGGGAGCGACAAAGCCAACAAGGCTAAACGGAACTGGACCTCGCAGATCGCCGAGTTGCACTTCAGGACCCAGGAGCTGCGTCCAGGTAAATGTCAGCGTATCCCCTGGATTCGGATCGCTGCTCGCTCGCCCATCAAGGGTAATATACTGCCCCTCAACAACCGACACACCAGGCAATACACGAACTGCTGCTACGGGTGCTTCGTTAATACTATCGAGCAACGTCACTCGATGCTCAGCTGTCGCGGTATCGTTACCGTCCGATACCACCAGTCGGAATACGAGCTCTTCATCTGAGAAGACCTGTGGGGCCTGAAAAGAAGGCTGTAACGAATTCTCATCCGAAAGAATTACGATAATGCCAGCCACCTGGACCCATTGCACATTGATCAGACCAGAGCCCACATAATCCATATTCGACGCATCAAGGGAAACCGTCGTTCCCTCATCCACAACCAGGGGCTCTCCATCGGGCACATAGAATGGCCCGTCGTAAGGGATAGTCGTGCAACCGCCATACACACAATAGACGCCGATCCCCTGTTCCTGACATGAGGCGTCGTCCTCACATTCTGACCGACAAAACCCATTCAAACAGGCTTCCAGACCTGGGCAGTCCGAGGCCAGCTCGCAGGGCTGCCTCAACTCTGGTGGCTTCGGACAAGCCACGACCACCAAAGCGAACAACAGCATCAGGATACGGCTTATGCGCTCCCAACCTGGTCCATGATCACGAGTCGAACTGTACACCTTCGCCCTTGACCCTCGCTAAAAGACGTGACCGTAACTTCTTCACTGCACCGGTCAGAATCTGAGAAACCCGGGACTCGGTCACTCCCAACACTACGCCTGTCTGTTTTAGAGTCATATGTTGGAAATGGTACAAGGTCACGACCAGGCGCTCTCGCTCTGACATCGTCCGTAGCTCGGACTCAATCAGATCGTACAGTTTTTTCCGCTCCATGATCGAGGCGGGGTCAAGAGAACGCTCATCTGGCAGGGTAGAGGAGAGTCCTCTCGGACCGTCTCCCTCTAATCCGAAGGAGTCCAAGGGGACTAATAATACAGGTCGCACCCGCTTCATCAGAGCATGATAGGATTCGATATCAAGCTCCATCGCGTCCGCAACCTCCTGCGGCTCCGGAGTTCGCCCCAATTCCTGGGCTAGACGAACCACTGTATTCTGTACCTCGGACGCTTGTCTTCGAAGGGTTCGAGATGCCCAGTCAAAGCCCCGAAGTTCATCAAGAATCGCGCCTCGAATCCGGATCTCGGCGTAGCGCTCAATGCTTCCACATTTTTCTGGGTCAAAGCGATCAACAGCCTCAACAAGGCCGACCATACCCGCTGAGATCAGCTCATCTAATTCGATGTGCCGAGGCACCCGCCGCCAGACATTATAAGCCACCTTCTTTACTAGAGGCACCAGCTTTGCGATGGACTGACCTCTGTCTTTGACCTGGTCTTTCACTCGATCTCTGGTCGGTTTCTTTCCCACTGGACTAGACGCCCCCCTGGCCGGGGTTGGATTGATCAGGTGCGCTTCCACGTCGCACCAAGGCAGTCCCTACCACCAAACCCCGAGTCTACGAGGTTCTGCGCTCTCTGTCATCACCGGCCAAACCGTAGGGTTTACGAGCCCAGGGCGGCCGACCTCTTCACGGCTGGTTGGGAATGACAATCGGCACCGAACGTTCTAGACTATGTACTCCATTCGCCTTGGAAGGGATACAAAGCGAACCATGCGAGTCGATCGGACACCCATCATCAGCCTCTTGCTCTTCGGGCTTTTTGCCTGTGCAACAAGCTCACCCAAGACCCCCTGGCAACAGGAGTCCGCGACCTGTATGCAGGTGTTTCAGGCCGTGCAACATGCGGATCCGGTCCGTACGGCCTCGTGTATTCGCACCTTGGCCATGTACGTGGACACTACCAACTTCTCTGCAAACGATAAGAACACGGTTGTACTCGCCACACAGTACGTATACGCACGTGCCAACCCACAGCTACAATACGAAGCGGGTATTGTACTGAAGCAACTGGGTGCCCCGCTTCCCACTGTGATCCCCAAAAGCACACATACGGCTACGACTTCGACACAATCCAGACAGCCGCGTTACACGCCAGAGACCTGCACCAAAAGTTCCACACGGTACGCGAAGAAATATACCCGAGCGGGTAAGCGCCACCACCGGCGAGGACGCTACAAAAAGGCGGTGTCTCAATATGAACGCGCACTGAAACGCTGCAACAGTTATCTGCCCGGCATCTATCGTATTGCGGCAGCCCATGCCGCCGAGGGAAACCGCGAGAAATGCAACGTCTATCTGCGTCAGCTAAAGCAGATCGACTCAGCCAAAGCGAACGAACACCTTCTTGATGCACGGGGCTCCGACGATTTTCAGGGCATGCATGATGATGAGACCTTTCGTTCCCTCACCGGTTTTGTACGTATCCGGCTTCTGAATGCCATTGGTAAAATGGGCCGTGATGAAGTGAAACGTATCCAGAAATATCTGAAGAAACTGAACTATACGATTGGTGAAGTCGGGGTGGATCGCCGGGACAACGCCCCGCCCTATCCGGAGATCTGGTATAAGCCTGCGGCAAAGCGACAGGCCCTTATTGCCAGAGAGCTGGTCGACCACCCCAAGACCCGTATCAACGGAAACCTGCAACCAGACTACCCATTCGATGTGGTGATCTCCTGGAGTGTAAAGCTTGTAAAAAACCAGTATGACGAACTACAACCAGAGAGTGTCGCCCACAAGATAGACCCGGATAATATAGATGCAGAGCTACGATCTATCGAACGAAAGGAAGATGAAGCCTTGCGAAAACCAACGCGTGCTCTTAATAAGGCCGACCGCGTATTAGGCACTCCGGACCGAATCGGCAACAGCATTGAAAATTCAACAAACAAAGTGGAACGCGTAATTGATCGCGTGCCCGGTTTTTAAACGATATACTACATAGGCTTATCTCCAACGAGGATGTAATGTTCATTTCCCTTTTCGACACTGTTCCCCAAATGAGCCTCGCCATATTCGGGCTGGGACCACAGGAACTCATCATCATCCTGATCATCGTTCTCCTGGTTTTCGGATCGACCAAATTGCCACAACTCGGTTCGGGACTCGGAAAAAGTATTAAGAACTTCAAGAAGTCCATGCGGGAGGAAGAAGAGGCCGACGCAAAGAAGGCCACTGCTCCCACTACGGTTGTACAGGTCGAAGTCCAGAGACCAGACGCTCTGGAATCGCAAAGTGTGACGGAAGCGGTCACAGACAGCGAAACGGAAACGTCGGAAGTTGGTTCCTGAAATCCCTATCTGGGAATAGCTTCGGGGGTTGACCACGTTGACATGAGCAGCCTGGTACCGTCACCCCGATGAGCTCGTTATGAGGAAAGATTCTGGAAAGCGTAGTCATTCCGGCCGAGGAACCACTACACCCGGCGGAAAACGACGAAACACCAAGCGGAACACGCCGAAGAGAACTCGAAAGCAGGTTCTACTTCGATGGGCCCTACGACTCAGCATCATTGGTTTCGTTCTGGGGATCCTCGGTATCATCAGTCTCGCAACGCTGATCTATCTCGAAGCGAAGAAAGTCCCCCAGACCGTCTATTATGAGGAGTACCTGCGACGTATTCCACAGATGAGTCGAATGGTGGCTAACGATGGTTCCGATCTGAAACTATTCTACAAGGACCGTCGTATTATCGTCCCCAAAGAGAATATCCCGCAGGTGGTTCAGCTGGCCTTCGTGGCATCGGAAGATGCAGACTTCTTCAGCCATGGTGGGCTGGATTATTGGGGGATATTCCGTTCGGCAATACAGAACGTATTGCGGGGCAAATACGCCCAGGGCGGCAGCACAATTACCCAACAGGTCGCCCGCTCGTTCCATTTGAGCCGAAAGAAAACTCTGCGCCGTAAACTTCGCGAGATGATTCTGTCGAGACGGTTTGAACAAAAGCTCACAAAGGACGAGATCCTCTCTCTGTATCTCAACAGCATCTACTTTGGACATGGACGCTACGGGATCGAGGCCGCGAGCCGGTTCTTCTTCGGTAAGTCGGCCCTCTATGGCTGTGATTGGAAGGAAGTCCGCGGCGAAAATAGCGGCGATACCCAGGAACAATGTCGTTGGATTCCAAACCCAAACCATAAGGAAGGCGGCGACTGGAGTTGTGCCCCATGTTCCCTGACCGTGAGAGAGGCCGCGCTTCTAGCCGGCCTGGTACAAAGTCCCAACCGGCTCTCTCCGTATCGCTACCCGGACCGTGCCATGGCACGGCGAAACTACGTGATCAAGCAGATGGTAGCCAAAGGCTTCTTAGATAGTGAGCGAGGAGAGCGTGCCATACAATCCCCTCTTGGTGTCTTGAGTAAGCCTCCCCAGACCACAGAGGTGGGACGCTATTTTGTGGACGCCGCCGAGCGGCGTCTGAAAGCCACACTCGGATACATTATTCTTGAACGAGGGGTCTCCATTGGGGCCTTCGAGCGAATGGATCCAAAGCTTCGATCCAGACTCATTCGTAGAGTTGGAAGAGCGGATCTCCGGGCTGGACTAACACGTCAACAGATTACGGCCCTACCCGATGAGCTACGACGAAAAGTCACCCGCTCCCTCGCGAGTGACGCCCTGTCTAAAGGCGGTCTATGGATACAAACAACCATGGATACTCGTGCCCAAAAAGCAGCGGACGCTGCTGTATCCCGAGGCCTGGCCCGTTTCGATGCCACATCAAAGCAACCTCTTTGGCGTATAACCAAACACTTCGACAATCTGGACGCCGGTCGAGCCGAATTGAAGAAGAGAAAACGGGGTAAGAAACCCGTGAGTGGCCGAACCGTACCTGGTCTTATTACCGCTGTTGATGGCCTGGACTCCTGGCTCATCGAAACCCCATGGGGACCAGGCGTGTTACGTCCCGGATTCGCCAAGGTTCGACTCGCTGCGGCGCAGAGTTTCGTCGCCAACACCGATTTCAAAAAGAAAAAGGCCCCCACTGTACCCGAACGCCTCGAATACAAACCCGGAGACTACCTACAGGTCATGTTCACTGGGAAGCACGTCCAGCCAGCAACTCCTGGAGCGGCGGAATCGGAAGGCATTCCAGAATACCAACCGGACATGGCCCCACACGCTTCGCTTGTGGCTCTCGATTCTACAAGCCGTGAAGTTCTCGCTCTTGTGGGTGGCGCCAACGCCGAGGTCTATCCGTACAATCGAGCCATACAAACTCGTCGACAGGCCGGATCCGCGTTCAAACCACTGCTATACGCCACGGCCGTAGAAAAGAAGGTCGTCGATGAGAATACACTCTTCTTCAATACACCAGAGACCTACCGCCTGCCCGATGGGCGACTGTGGAGTCCGAGTAACTATAGTGGAACCTATGATGGCGCGGCCCTGTCCCTGGCCGACGCAGTCGCTCACTCGGTCAATGTTGTCGCGGTTCAGGTTCTGAGTCGATTTAGCGTGAAGGATATCATCACCGTTGCCCGACGGCTTGGCCTGGATGGAAATATGGAGCCCAACCTGACCCTGGCCCTGGGTTCTGCAGAGGTGAGCCCCCTCGGTCTGACCAATGCTATCGCCACTATTCCAGCGGGAGGCCTATACCAGAACACAGGTTTTATACGACGCATCGTATGGCCCGATGGGACCAAAACACCCGGTTTGGAAATCCGCGCCTGGTGGGATCATCTGCAATGTACAAAAACGGGGCGTAAGGACTGTCCCACAACCGATCAGGTCTTTAGTCAACGCACAGCCCGGACAATGACGCGCCTCATGGCCGAAGTCGTACAACGAGGAACGGCCCGCTCGATCCGAAAATTGGGACAACCGGCGGCAGGTAAAACAGGTACCACCAATCGTGGTCGTAATCTCTGGTTCGTCGGGTTTACACCTCGCTTTTCTGCCGGAGTTCTCTTCGCCTTTGATGATCGGCGCGGTATCAAGAAAGGAACAGGAGGTCGGTACGCCGCCCCCATCTGGTTGGATTTCAGTCGCCAGTACCTGGAAGGTTCAGACACCCTGAGTTTTGGTCCGTGGATGTCACCTCCGCCGAAACGAGCGAAAGATCTTGTAACGGCCAAGGCCCCCATTACGGAACGGTTGGCTCCTGTGGAACCAATCATCCCCCCTGTGCAACCCTTAGGCGACGATCCTTCTGTCGATAACCCCACGGCTGATCCCACCCCTACGCAAACACCACCGCCCAAGGTAGATGAGCCGATTATTGCGCCACCCCCAGACCTGGATTTGAGCCCATAGATCGGTCCGTAAAAGCCCATTTTCTGGCTTGAAATCTATTGTTTCCCCCATAAATACGGCAACAAGGGATTGACAGAACGCCCAACCATCCCTAGCTTGCACCAAACCATTGCTACGAGAGGTTAGTCCGCATGACCCCCGAAACGATTAAAGAGGCCCTCAGGGGCATCAAAGATCCTGATTTGGATCGGGTACTTGCATCATTTGACGGGATTCAAGACATCAAGGTTAGCGACGGGAACGTGTCGTGCCGGATCGTCCAGGCAATTCCATTGAGCTCGCAACGCGACGCCCTGAAACAAACGGTTACCGACGCGCTCTCCTCCCTGGACGGCGTAAATAAGGTCGACGTAACCATGGATTTTCAGGTCCAGGTCTCCAAATCACCGCAAGGTGACAACAACCGGATCCCAGGCGTGAAAAATATAATTGCGGTGGGTTCTGGCAAAGGCGGTGTTGGAAAGTCCACGGTAGCCATAAACCTGGCCATGGTCCTTGCACAGACCGGCGCAAAGACGGGAATCGTAGACGCAGATATCTACGGACCATCGATTCCAACAATGTTGGGTCTGACAGGTAAGACTCCGATTCTCGATCAGACCAATCGAAAGATTCTTCCTCTTGAGGCCCATGGTCTGAAAGCAATGTCCATTGGTTTTATGCTTAAAGAAACCGACGCGGTGGTCTGGCGAGGACCCATGCTCGGCAAAGCACTCCAACAGTTTCTGGAAGACGTGATCTGGGGAGAGCTCGACTACCTTGTCGTAGACCTGCCCCCCGGCACGGGTGATGTACAACTTTCCCTGGCCCAGTTGATTCCAGTCTCTGGCGCTGTGGTTGTCACAACACCGCAAGATGTTGCCCACGCCGATGTTGGCCGTGCGATCAAGATGTTTGAAATGCTCAACACACCGATCCTGGGCCTCGTAGAAAATATGTCGTATTTCGTTTGCCCAGATAACGACAAGACCTACCATATCTTTGGAGAAGGTCGGACTTCCGAGTTCGCAGAATCCATCGGAATCGACCCGCTGGGCCAACTTCCGATCGATCTCGCGGTTGCTCCCTCCGGTGATGCTGGGGTCCCCATTACAGCGGCTTCCCCAGACGGTGAACAAGGCAAACGCTACAAGCAGATCGCAGAAAAGACGGTCGTGAAGTTGGCGCAGATGGCCATTGAAAAGTCTCAAGACCAGCGCGCGAAGGACTTCTTCAATATTCGTGCGACATAAACCTGTACATGACTTCTGAAGCCATGTCGGTAGGTCTACTCTCTCTTGGCGGGCACGTCCTGCCTGTTCTCGGACCCGATCTATCGACACCAGTTACGGTCTTTTGCTCTAACTCACGACCACGACAAGAGAGTGGCCTTTTTCGCCTTCTCCCAGTGGGTGGAGGAGAACCCCTGCATGAGCAGATCGTACCGCTCGACGGTGTACGTTGTGGTGAAGTCCTGTTCCAGGTGACTTTCGAATCGAACGAATCGACCACGATTCATATCACCAGCCAACTCCTTCGTGGTTCCGAGGCATCCCTTCCTGCACCGGCGACCATTCCGCTCCCGTCGACAGCAACACCCATATCGGAAGAGATACAATGGAATCTGCAAGCGGTACGGGCCCAGGCCATCGTCCGCTGGTATCGCTCAATGCTCATGGAACGCGACTCGCGAATCGCCCTACGCGAAGAGTTTCGTCGCATTCGCCTGATCGCAGACGACGTCGACGAAGCGCTCCATAATGAGGACCGCTCAACGATCACGAATGGTGTCAGCCAATTGCTTCATCTAGCGAAAACGCTGGAAGCGCAGACGGGCATTCTACCCTTTCCTGCAGATACTCCGCTGGTCTTATTACCAGATCCTAGCGGTTACTAAGATTCGGCTCTTAGCGCTGGCTCATCTCGACGAATTCACGAGATTCTATACCCGTATAGATCTGTCGAGGTCTCGCGATCTTCTGTTCCGAGTCCTTCAGCAACTCTTCCCATTGCGCAAGCCAGCCAACCGTTCTCGGGATACCAAATAATACCGTAAAGAACGCCGGTGGGAACTGCATTGCCTCATAAATCAGACCCGAATAGAAATCTACGTTCGGGTACAGATTACGCGATACGAAATAATCGTCGCTCAACGCGATCGACTCCAATTCGATGGCCAATTCGATCAGCGGGTTTTTCCCCGTCACATCGAAGACGTCGTATGCGAGCTTCTTGATGATACGAGCACGGGGATCATAGGCCTTGTACACACGGTGGCCAAAGCCCATCAGGCGGTGCTCTCCCTTTTTCACAGATTCGATATAGGCCGGGATTCGATCGATGGTACCGATCTCCCGTAACATCCGAAGAACAGCCTCGTTCGCGCCACCGTGGAGTGGCCCGTACAATGCGGCCGCTGCTGCAGCCGTAGCACTGAATGGATCGGCATGACTGGATCCGACACCACGCATTGCGGTCGCGCTACAGTTCTGCTCATGGTCGGCATGGAGAATGAATAGAACATCCATTGCTCGAACCAGATCGGGGTGTGGCTCATAGGTCTCAACACCGATCTTTTTGACCATCGAGAGGAAGTTGGCTGGATAGGACAATGTATTGAGCGGGTATACAAAGGGTAGACCCATACCATGTCGGTAACTAAACGCTGCGATCGTCGGCACCTTGGCGATCAGGCGAATCATAGAGAGTTCGCGAGAATCTGGAGACTGAATCCGTTTGGCGTCTGGATAGAAGGTGCTGAGCGCCCCGACGGTAGCCACAAACATTCCCATTGGATGGGCATCAATACGGAAACCCTCCATGAATCGACGAATATTCTCGTGAAGGAAGGTGTGATGGGTGATCTCGTCCGTCCAATCGGCCAGCTGGTCCGCGGTGGGTAGCTCTCCCTTGATGATCAGGTAGGCCACCTCAAGAAACGTACACCGCTCCGCAAGATCCTCAATACCATAACCACGATACCGTAAGATGCCCTCTCCTCCATTGATGAAGGTGATATTACTCCGGCAGGCCGCGGTGTTCTTATAGCCAGGATCGTAGGCCATGAGCCCAAAATCCTCTTCAGACACCTTAATGGCTCGGAGATCCATCGCGCGGATGGGTCCATCTTCAACCGGCAGTTCATACGTGCGACCGGTACGGTTATCGGTGATGGTGACACTTTCCTTGGTCATGTTTCAACCTTTCACTGGGTCATTCGTGGCGGATGGGTTTAATGACCCATTCCGTCGCATTTGGCAAATCAATTCATGCGAACTATAGCCCATCCAAAGCCTGGTTTGTTTCCGATTCGGATAACTTTAGATGGTGCGCTAATTCAATAATAATGGTCTGGCGAATCTGGTCCTTCAACTCGTCCATAGAGCGAACAGATCGCTCTATATTCCGCTGGAATAGTATCATGCAGATTGGATCAGCGATAGAGCGGACCATACCACCGTCGTTTAAGTCGCCTACCTCCAGACAAACACCGAGCATTGTCGGTGGGAACGGAACCGGTTCCCCCGGGCTCAAGGCCATGGGTGGAACAGGGAATACCTGGAGTCCAGGCCGGATATCCTGCTTTTCCAATGTATTGGGTAGCGCCTGAAGTATGGCCCGTGCCTCGCTAACAATTACTTCGGCGGGAACTCGAAACGGTGATGGAAACGCGTTGTCATCGAGAGCCGCAGCGTCACGATAGAACCGCTCTGCATCGGTGTTATTGCCCAGGAGTTCCTCGGACATAGCACGAAGATGAAGAATCTCCGGATCGGATGGATACAGTTCGGTTAATTCTCGAAGATCGTCAGCAGCTCCAAGAACATCGCCAAGTTCCACATAGACACGGCACCGCTCCACAGCAAGATCACCATTCTTGGGATCCATATCAATCGCTGTATCGAGGTAGGAGAGGGCAATCCGGGGATGTCCCATATCGAGTAGGGCTGCCGCACGGATCAGAAGAAGCTCGCCCACCCGACCCATATGCTGCATCGCCTCTTCCGTACATTGAAGAGCCTCTTCGGGTCGGCGCTCATGCAGCGCCTGCCGGGCTTTTTGTAGCAAGCGGCCGGGCCCCGACGGCGAGGCAAAACCTCGATGATATCGCCGGGTCGGTCGTATGCCGGAACTAGACGGATAGTCGCGCATAGATGTCAGCCTTCTACCTGATAACGCGTCAGCCAGTTGGAGTATTTGTCATTTTCCGCTCGCACCACACTCTGAAAGCATTCCTGCATTTTTCGTGTGACCGGGCCGGGAGCACCTCTGCCGATCACTCGGCCATCTACCTCACGCACCGGTGTAACTTCGGCGGCTGTACCCGTAAGGAAAATCTCGTCTGCAAGGTACAGAGAATCACGGCCGAACAGGCAAGCTCGTACGGGAATCCCCATATCATGCGCAAAATGAATAATGGAGTCACGCGTCACACCGCCGAGAATGTCGGCCTGAAGCGGAGGCGTTAGAATCTCGCCGTCGCGAACAAGGAAGAGGTTCTCTCCAGTACCCTCGACGACATAGCCCTCATGGTTCACCATCAAAGCCTCGTCATAGCCATTTCGAACCGCTTCTTCTTTCGCAAGGATCGCGTTTACATAGTGGCCAGGGATCTTTCCTTTCGCGAGAACGCCAGCGCCTCCTAGACGCGTAAAGGAGGAAACACAGCAACGAACACCGCGGTTCATTCCCTCTTCGCCAAGGTATGCCCCCCAACTCCAGACGGCGACACAGAGATGAATCGGATTGTTATACGCGAACAACCCCATCGCGCCGCTGCCGACAAATGCTAGAGGCCTTGCGTACCCTTCCGACAAACCATTGGCCCGGAACGTCTGCATAACGGCCTTATCAATCTCGTCCGCCGTGTAGGGCATCTTCAAATTGCAGATGGTCATCGATTCGACCAGCCGCTCCGAATGATCGGATAACCGGAAGATCGCACCTTCGTTCGTGCCCACCTCATAGGAGCGGATCCCCTCAAACGCACCCAGGCCATAATGCATGGTGTAATTCAACACATGCACCTGCGCCTGATCCCACGAAATCAGCTCTCCATCCATCCATATGTACTTCGTCGGCTGTACCATGATTGATACTCCACAATTCCATTCCGTACTGGGAACAATCGACTCGACCGGGCTACCAGGAACTTCGCCAAAGTCCCTTCCGCTCCCCAAAACACCTAGACAGCGCGGCCAAAATCAAACTGTCGACGCAGGTCCTATCTCTTACATAGCCTGGTCGGACAAGTCTCTTTAGTATCGATTACCGGCGGGAAACGCAATCATAGCGAACAGAAATCACCGTTTTTGTAGCTCTATGCCAGCAGAACTGAGCCGCAAGATCTGGATTTGCTTGATTTTATGTGGATCGACGGGTACAAGCCACCGGTCACTTTGACCCGGCTGTTTAAGTCGTCTCGGAGCTATTTCATGACCAAAAACAAGGCCAACCCCAGCAATTCGGACACATCCGAAAATGGCGCGCAACGGACAAAGGCTCCGGACGCAACGGTGGTCATCCCCGTATATAACGAGGAGATCTTGCTGGAGCAGGCGGTTACCGACTTCATGGAAGCCCTGAAAGCGGTCGACTGGTCGTACGAAATCATCATTACCGAGAACGGAAGCAAAGATCAGACCGTGGAGATCGCGACCGCCCTCGCCGAACGAATCGAGAACGTCCGATTTCTACATACGGGAGAGCCAAACTACGGCCTGGCTTTACGCCGAGGTATCAAAGAGGCCAGGGGCACCTATGTTCTATGCGATGAGATCGACATCTGTGACGTCGAATTTCATAGCCGCGCGATGGACATTCTTCAGGCCGACAAATGCGATATGGTTGTCGGCAGTAAAGCACATAAAGATGCCAACGACCCTCGTCCGATGATGCGCCGTGTAGCAACGCAGACCATCAATATGATGCTCCGAGTCAGTCTGGGGTTCAAAGGTACCGATACCCACGGCTTGAAAGCCTTCCGCCGTGAACGATTATTACCTGTGGTCGATGAGTGCATCGTCGACAAAGATCTCTTTGCCAGTGAATTCGTTATCCGCGCCGAACGTGGTGGCTACCGGATTCTGGAAATACCGGTAGAGATCGAAGAAAAGCGCGCACCGTCCATCAACTTGTATCGTCGCGTACCGAATGTCTTGAAAAACCTCGGGCGGCTGATCATGGCGATCCGGTTTAATCGTGACGTCTAAAGACGGCATCCCATGGGCTCCACACAAACCAGACAACTCGCCGTAAACGTAGATATTGATGCTATGCGGCACTACCAGGCCATCTGGGGTCTGGAATCATCCGAGAGCGCAACGGCTGATCCGATCTGGGAGCTAGGTGTTCCCCGCTTCATGAAGTTGTTTAAAGACCTGGGGATCCGCGCCACCTTCTTTGTGGTTGCATCGGATCTGGTCGCAACGGACGAAGGCGGGGCGGCTACCAGCAGCGAGTCTATCGAGCAACGTCAACAGACCCTACG
>MDTE01124803.1_pt1 | contig 18268 bp, 12 predicted proteins | sample 811231 | NCBI WGS metagenome assembly MDTE01 (sample SAMN05326651, study PRJNA326480) | marine metagenome | isolation source: seawater | place: Indian Ocean: Red Sea | collected 2010 | reverse complement strand
CCTTATCCCGGTCGCTTGATCGCCGTTGAGGGTCTTGATGGCTCAGGTAAGTCGACCCAGATCTATCTTATCAAAAAGTGGTTGGAGGGCCAGGGCATCCGCGTGTTCTTCAGCAAATGGAATTCTTCGATCTTGGTCAAGTCCGCGACCAGCAAGGGAAAGAACCGTGCCCTCCTGACCCCAACCACATTCAGTTTGATTCACGCAACCGATTTCGCCGATCGATATGAGAGACAACTGGTGCCTCTCCTACGAGCCGGCTACATCGTCCTCTGCGATCGCTACATCTACACGGCCTTCGCGCGCGACACCGTCCGGGGCTGCCCGCCGGGTTGGGTCCGTGAAATTTACGATTTCGCCGCCAAACCGGATCTCGTGTTTTTCTTCAAAGCCGCACTCGAAACGTCCCTCGGACGCATTCTCCAGGGGCGGACCCAACTCAAGTATTTTGAGGCCGGGATGGATCTTCGACTCTCGCCTGACATCCAGGAGAGTTTCCGGATTTTTCAGTCGAGAATCCTTGAACAGTATCTTGCGATGAGCACGGAATTTGATTTCACCGTCGTTGATGCCAACCGATTAGTCGAGGAACAACAGAGTGTCCTGAGACGCATCATCACCTCGACCATTGAGCTGAACGACTTCCGCAGCGAACGAACCCCGTCATGAGCCCCCACCCACCCTCCCAAGAAGTCCTTGTTCCGGTCTCAGCCCCCAAACGCTTTTACGGGAAAGGAATCCCCGGCATCGACATCCATGAGCTGACCGGAAAACTGATTGTGATCGAAGGGGCGGATGGTTCCGGCCGATCGACCCAAATCGGACGCCTCGTCGATTGGCTGGAGGCCTCGGGACACGGCACGGTGCAAGTGGGTCTAAAGCGTTCAAGCCTGATTAGCGAGGAACTCGAACGAGCCAAGGAGGGCAATGTCCTCTGTCACACCACCATGAGCCTTTTCTATGCGACGGATTTCGCGGACCAGACGGAGAACATCATCATCCCCGCCCTCAAGGCCGGATTCATGGTTTTGGCGGACCGATACATCTATACGCTGATGGTTCGAGACCTCGTCCGTGGTCAAGAATTCCACTGGGTGAAGAACCTCTATGGAATCGCCCTCATCCCCGACGCGGTGTTCTACCTCAACGTGCCACCCCAGCAGTTGATCCGACGTTCCTTCGCCAAGAATCATGCCCTCGACTACTGGGAAAGTGGAATGGATCTCGGCTTGTCCCGCGACATGTTCGACAGTTTCCTTCAGTATCAAGACCTGATTCGCGAGCACTTCATGCAACTTCAGGAGGATTTTCGGTTTGAGATCATCGACGGGACCCGATCAGCCGACGAAGTCTACTCGACCCTGAAGCAACGGGTGACGCGGGTGTTGGCCGGCGAGTATGCGCTGGGGGCTCTCGATCAGGAACCATCGCCGCCTTTGACCTGAGCCTCCATCGTCTTGTCACGAGCATTGGCATCGATCTCAATCTGATCATCCCGTGGACCGGTCAGGGGATCGCGCAGGTCATGACAATCGCCCGATGCTCAGCAACCCGCAACGCCGGCTCCACTTCAACCTTCAGCGGCCTCACCTTTTGGCTCATGAACGCGTGATCAATGCGCAGCCACGGCTGGAACAACGCAAGGGGATTGCGGGTCTTCCCCGGACACGTATATCCAAAGCCTTCTCCGACGGCAGCAAATCCGTCGGTCCATGCGTTTCGAAGCTGCCGGTAGACGTAGCCTTGGGCCGGAACATTAAAATCCCCCATCAGAACAACGGGATCCGTCTCTTGCCTGCTTCGCTCGATCAAGTCCTCGGCCATCCGGATCTGCTCCATAAAGAAATCTCGATTCTGGGCACGAACTTGTCTGGCGTAACCTTGGGTGCTTCCAAGAATCGCTTCAACCGAGGCCCAGTCGTCGATTCCAGTGATCAAGAATCGTCGAGTGGGAAAATGGACGTTATAAACCACCAACCGACGCCCCGGCGCCACTTGCATCACATACCGAGCGGCAATCGGAACCCCTCCCCATCTCGGTTGATCAAGCGCACCCGCCTCGAGAATCGGAAACCGAGTCACTACGGTGAATTCCCCCTCGTGGTGTCGTTCGAGGTCCGGATACCGTTTCCGGTAATAGCGAGCCGATTGGGCCTCTTGAAAAAGAAAGATATCCGGACGATGCAACGCAGCAAACTCGTCGACCGTCGTCCTCGCGTTATTCCCGACGTTATTGCTCAGGAGGGTGACCGTGAGGTCATCCTCCCCCTGCTGGGCACCGCCTCCCATTCGGTAGTCGGCAAAAAGGAACAAGTATCCGACACAAAAAGCCAGCAGTAGCAATCCCGTACGAAAACAAAACACAAGCGCAAAAGGAAGAAGGCTACACACCGGCAACACCCATAACAGGGGAGGCACATAAAGGAAGATCCCCAACAACCAATGACGCTCTCCGTAACCATCCAGCATCATGGTTCCGAACAACGACATCACCAAGACGGCGATCGACAAGACTCTGAAAAAACTACCCGCGATCTCCCATGCCGCTCGAACGAACATAATCAGGCTCCCCACCCTCCGGTTCGGACGATCACCATGCCCCGGTCCGCCCTGCTTGCTGCCGTCACTCATGAAAGCCACCCAGCAACCGCCTTTCGTCCCTCGAGTTCCCCACGGGCTCGGCAAAGGCGGCGTTCATTCCTATGAGTTCGGCCCCGCCCCACCGTCGATCTTAGATGCAGGATCGTGGTGGGTTGAGCCCTGGTAAAGGAAAGAGGCGGAAACTGATCATTTCCAACCATCTCCTCTGGCCGGCAGACGGATCCTCTCCCCCCATCCCTACAAGCCACTTCTTGATCAATGTTTCGAAGCCAGGCGTTCCAGGTCCCGTCGTTCCCGAACTTGGGGGCCAATCGCCAGACCGCCACTGTTTCGGCCCATTGAAGCCCAACGTCGGCAACGCCTCTTTCGTTGACAGAAAACAAAGGACGCGTCGGAATCCGAAGGGTCCCGCCCCTGAAATCAAACCCAAGCGGGACCACTCGAAGATCGCGTAACGGAAGCGGTTCATCGGAACAATGCTCAAAGCCAAGACATTCCATGGGCGAGAACGAATCCCTTCCAAAGCAACGTTCGCTCACAGCCAACGGCGATGCTGGGGAAAACCTTCCGTCCCTCGAAGCGGCCTGGGGCGGGAAAGGGGCCACGGTCGAGCCACCCGTTCCCTTTCGACCCACCAACTCAGCATCGATCAAAAATGAAAGCCCATTGAGCATCGAATTCAAAGCGTGAATGGCCAGTACATTGGTTCCCTCCTTGAGCTGGGTTCTAGCCGCAGTGATATCAAACTCGCGAAACCTCCAAGCGGTCCCTCGCATGTCAACCAAGGCCTTCGAGTTCCACTTCGGAGCGGGAGGCACATTGAACCGCGCCACCTCGACCCCATTGAGGTAGGCCACAAACCCGTCGTTGACCTTGCAGCGAAGAATCAGACGCTCCAAGGAGTGCCGTCCTGAGGCATTGTAGTGGAAAGGGATCCGGACATAAGCCGAAGAGCTCCGGTTATAGATCAATTCCTGAAGCCGGGAATACAGTTTCTTCCCGCTCAACCCGGTCTTGTCATATCCCACCAACCCCTCCACCCGCAACCAACTCGCATCGTCGAACCCCGGCTTCGTCCACGCCAGGGCCAATCGGTCACTCATTGGAATCCAAACCCGCTTTTCCATTCCCGGACCAATCATCCCATGGTCCTGACGAACGGCTACTGAAGCCTGAGCCACAGCCCCCGACTCCTCGCCGGTGGCCTCCGATTGAACCCCGTCATTCGACAGCCAGCCCCCCTTCACCAGATAGGCCCCAAGCGCGTCCAATCGCGATTGAACTCGCTCCGTCGAAAACCCTCGAGCGATCCCATTGGAGGCGGCCCCAAGTTTCTTCTGGAGGGAGTCTCGCGCCCGTCCCACGAGAAAGACATGGGATGCTGGGCCGGCTTCGAGGAGGGACCGCGCCCTTCGGGCAAATATTGTTCGGAATCGGAGCGAACGCTTGAGCGAATCGAAAATGAGACCGGAGGCGCTCAGTTTGTCAGTGAATCCCGTAAACTGAGATTTGCCCCACAACGAACCAGAGGCTCCAGAAAAGCCCATTTGGAAGGACCAGGAACCGGCCCCCTCGTTCTGAGTGACCTGCTCTCCCCGCGAAGGCCAGTAGCGGTCTCCCCAAAACATTCCCTGCAGGACATAATCGGCAAACACGCCCAGATCGAATCGCCCTTCCACCAGTCGGAGCCTCTGATCGTGGGTAAAGTCTGTCGTGATCAGCGTCCTGAACAGCGACTCCCACTCATCGACCTGGCCGGTTACCATGGTTGAGCTTCCCCCTTCAACCGAGGGGTTACGCCGACGAACCGGGGAGGGAATCAGGCGATAGAGGCCGATCGGATGAGCATTCACGACCAGATTAAAGAACACCCCTCTTTCTCGGGAGAGATGGAATTGCGCTCCCACTTCTTGAACCATCCAGTCGACCCCCTCCGAAGCGTCAGGTCCAAAGGCCGGCCGACAATGAAAATCTCGGCCCACAGCCGAACCTTCCATTCCATTGGCGCGCAACCACTCACGCACTTTCGGAGCCTCCATGACGACGCGAAACTCAGGGGCTCCGTGCCTGGATCGGGATCGCGATTCTTCCGGAGCCAATGGACGAAGAAATCCACCAAAGCCAACCCTTTTTCCGTCACGCCCCCAGAACTCGACATGGGTCGCCAAGTCCTGCTCCTGTGGAAATGGAAAGTCCCCATCCTCCCCGTCAATGGGTTGTCCCCCCAAGACCGAAAGCGCCAAGGCCGGCAGCGACGGAACCCATTTATCCTCCCCGACCGTGTAATGGTAGGTTCCCACCTCGGAAGCCACTCCGTTCCGACGCACGCACGCTTTGATGACCGTGGGCGTCTCGACCTCGATTGGGCCGGTATATCGGCGCGAATGGGACTTCCATGGTGCTGAACCATTCAGGGTATACCAAATCTCATCCTCGGGTTCTGAGGCCACTAAGTTCACCGAGATTCCGCGTTGATATCTCCCGGGAGGGAGATCTGGAATCGGTTTCCCGGGAAGCCGATCCAGTGAATCCCCTTTGACTTGAACCTCATCACCCCAAAGCGAAACATACCTCCATCCCTGTTCCGTCCGGATGAGGGCAAGACGAAGGTCGGCCGAGGTAAACTCATAATCGACCTGCTCCAAAACCCGAGGAGTTGAATCCGCATTCGACAAGATGAACCGTCCTTTTGAAGGGGGCCTCCCCCCTTCGACGGGCCCTTCGGGAGACCGCAACGAATCCAGTGCGATGAGGGTCCTGCTGTTGGGCGGAATTCCCCGATGCGGCAGCAGAAAATGCTGAACGGTCTCCCCCACAAACTCCACCCGCCAGCCTCGACAATTGACGGGAAAATTGCCCCGGTTGCGTAAGGAAAGCCATGGCTTTGGAAGGTCATCGGTCGAGGGATAGGCATCCGCAGCCCGCACCCGAAGTTCAACCAGGTCGACTTGGGACTGGGACTCTGGTGTGGCGGTTTGGTAATGCCACTCTGTCGTCAGTTCCACCGTGCTCCCTTCCCGGTCCACTATCTCCCCTCCATCCCCAAAACTCAGCCGCACGGGCTTCCCCACGATCCCATCAAACTTGGCGACGTAAGGCCCCGCCCCCGCCCCAAGAATCTCCTTGGGGCGCGTGTCATTGGCGACAATGCGGCTCAAATGCGCTCCGTTGACGGGCCGGGAAAACCAGAACCTAATCTCGTCAAAGCGGGTAAGCGCGGCCCCGGGGACGGGATCGATCCGGACCATTCGAACCGGCTCAACCAAAGGCGGAGCGACTGATTTTGCCAGCACCGAATCAAACTCAACGGCTCCCGATTCCACATCCTCAACCCGCCAAGAAATCTCCCGATTCGACAACCAAAGGATCAACAACACAAAGACGCAACCACTCACGCCCAAGATGCCACCAAACAGTCTTTCAGGGAATCTACCCATTTTAAGAGCTACCTCCCATCACCACGCAGGCATCCTGACAACACACTCAAATAAAGCAGTTTTCAACAGCGACCTCGCCTCCATGCCGCCTGTTGAATCACTCCGGGCGACGCTGCCTTTCGAATGGGTTCGGCGTCCCTCCCCCCCCCTCGATCAAAGAGACGGAACCCATCACCCCTTCCTCAATTGGAAAAATGACCGGTTTGGTGGTCTCGGCCGCTTCATGGTCGATCCAGATGAAGGACTTTCGATTCAAAGACCACGCCCCTGGTTCCATTGCTTCCTTCCTCAGTGGCCAATGATGGAGCCCAATCCCGTTTGCCATCACCCGCTCAAAACACCTGACCCAATCCGTTGGGATCATTCCCGAGGGGTATCCAAGCCCCACCGGGCTTGGTCGTCCCACGCATCCGATCGTTCCCGGCAACTCCACACCCGTTAAAGAAAACGCCGTGGCGATGAAACCACGGCGCTCCCCAAAAAAGGTTGCGGCCGAGACTAGCGCTGAATGCGCAGAGAGGAACTCCGCTGCGACATCCACAGAACATCCTGATTGTTCGGAGAAGCCACATTCAGAGGAATCTTCGTGCCGTACTTCGGGGGAACCACGGTGCGCGGATCCGTCCATTTCTTGATTTCGGAATGACCATCGGCAAACGAAAAACCACACGCGCCATTGTGGTAGCTCGCCGGGAAATCAATGATTCGAGCATTCCCCATATCCTGAGGGTTGCGCATTTGAACAGCAAAGGCGGCATCGTTAATACTTCCAGGATGCTCATCCACCAGAACCCAGGTCATGGCTGGTCCCGGGTCGATGAGGGCAGACTCCTTCTCAAAGGTTCGGAACTTCGGGGCAGGCAACCAAAACCCGTTATCAAAGGATTGACTCATTGAATTACTTCGGACTCGGGGAAGGACTTGACCGCCTTGTTTGACCGTGGCTTTGTCGGAGGGACACTTGAACACCGCGGCGGTATTGCCTACATACTGAAACAGGGGCCCCTGTTGAATATGAAGGGTCACGTCCCAGTTGTCCCGCTTGCTGGTGTAGTCGAGACTGCCTTCGATCCAGCTCGGCCGTCCATTGACCCGACCGAGGGAAGACACCAAGAACCCTTCATTGTCATCGGCATAAAACTTCCACGCAAACATCAATGTCCGGAGGTTGTTCATACAGGAAATCCCCTGCGCTTTGGCTTTGGCCTTACCCAAAGCAGGAAGGAGCATGCCTGCGAGGATGGCGATGATGGCGATCACCACCAGTAGCTCAATAAGGGTAAATCCATTTCGATGGGACCGATAAGCTAGGTTCATAACCCCCTAATGTTGCCTGATCGCAAGCCAAGATCAACCTTCAAATTGTCCTGTCACGCGATCCGAAGCCGCCCTTCGACACCTTTGCAGAGGGAGTTTTTTCTCGCCAATTGCATTCCCAATAGGCTTTAATCTTTCCCATCCAGGTAATCGACGCAAAACATGGTTTTATGAACCCATGCCAAGCGTGAGCACGGCCAACCGTGCCACAGTGCTGGCGAGTCGTCCTGGCCGGTCTCAAGAATTCATAACCAAAATAAGAACGCTGCACCTCATGAATACGAAACCCCCACGCGAGATCGCCCCCAAAGCGGGGTTCACCCTGATTGAGCTCCTTGTGGTGATCGCCATCATCGCCATCCTCGCAGGCATGCTCCTTCCCGCGCTCGGTCGAGCGAAACTGAAAGCCACAGGAGCCTCATGCCTCAGCAACCAAAAGCAGCTGATTCTCGGCTTCGTGATGTATGCGGATGATAATGAAGACACCATGCTCTACACTCAACCGGGGAGTGGACAGATCGGTCTTCCTGGCGGTGGATTCTGGCCTGGACCTCACACCGATGCCGGTCGATTTAAGGATGTGACCAGCGGCATGACCAAGGCTGAAGCGCAGCAGAATGCCGAGAACGGTCTCCGCCGTGGCCCCCTCTGGCCTTATGTGAACGCAGTCGGTGCCTACCACTGCCCCGGGGACTTGCGGACCAAAAGGCTCCGTCCTGGATCCGGATGGGCCTACGACAGTTATTCAAAAGCCAACGGGATGAACGGAGGCGGCTGGCAAGGTTCCTCAGCTACCTCCGGACCGCAACCGTTTTATGAAAAACTCTCCACGGTTCAAGGCGCCGCCGAAGCCATGGTCTTTGTCGAGGAAGCCGATCCCCGAGGGCGGAATCTCGGGACCTGGGTAATTGATGTCGCGCCTTCACCAGGCTGGGTCGATCCCTTCGCGATCTTTCACGGGGATGTCAGCACGCTGTCCTACGCCGACGGTCATGCGGATCTACACCGTTGGTCCGAACCCTCAACGGTTAAGGCGGCTACCGATTCGTCCAACGGTAAGCCCAGCTTTTTCTGGGCCGGGGGCAACGCGAACAATCGAGATTTCGTGTGGGTCTACCGAAATTACAAGCACAAGAAGTGGGCGCCGCTCGTCGGCACACGTTAGGAATCACTCGAAAAAAGCAACCAAGAACCAAAGGTGGCCATCTTCGGATGGCCGCTTTTTTTTGACAACCAGTTCCCCCAAACGAGACGGCAACGCACGCGAAAGCCTTATCCTACCATAGCACTTCACTCGCTCTTCGAGCGCCCTCAGCCAGACTGGCAAACTTCGCCCAAACAATCGTCGGGTGGATTTCTTGTTCGGTCGCGGCGAATGACGCAAATCCGCAATCACTCCCGCCGATGACCCGCTCCTTTCCGACCACTTCGGCGAGTCGGACAATCCGTTGGGCTATCAGATCAGGGTGCTCGACCAGGGGCGTTGAATGTGAAATTACCCCCGGAATCAAAACCCGATCCTCCGGTAAGGCCACGTCCTGCCAGACCGTCCATTCATGCTCGTGACGAGGGTTTCCCGCTTCAAACAAATAGGCCCCCGCGCGGACCTCGAGCATAATGTCGACAATATCAGCTAGGTTCATTTCATGAACCCTTGGTCCGATGTTGATCCCATAACAGGTGTGAAACCGCACCCGTTCCGGAGCAATCCCCCGAAGGGCATGATTCAACGCCTCCACCCGAACTCGCGCCCAACGGCGACAGTCCTCCACACTCAGATCCGGGCGGGAAATGTAGTAGGTCAGTAGTCGAGGATCATCGATCTGAAGAATCAACCCGGCCTCGACAATAGCCAGGTACTCTTCGCGGAGGGCCTCCGCGATGGCGAACAGATAGGCCTCGTCCGAATCGTAGAAGGCGTTGCTTTGCTGGCCCTCGACATCGGAAGGAGATACCGCAGTCATGAAAAGCTCGTCGGCGCCCGCCGCCGCTCCCGCCGCCTTCACATTCTTGATATCCCGAGCCACCAATTCCTTGCCACGATAGCGAATCGCCTCCGTACACACCAACTTGACAGGGCGCGCCACGAGTCCTTCCCGTATCTTGCGTTGCGACTCGTAATACTCGGGGAAAGCCAAGGTTTCCCGGGATTCCTTCCATAGATCCTCACCGGCTCCTTCACAGGGGGTGAACCCCGCCAACCGCTCCGCGATATAGGTCAGAAAACTGGATTTGCTCTGCTCACCGTCACATACGACATCAATGCCCGCACCCCGTTGCCGTTCGACCCGATCACGGACGGCATCGGCCACGCGGGTCTCAAACTTACCACCATGAGAAAGCTCGCCCCGTTCCCGGGCCCACAACATTTCCAGCAAATCAGCGGGACGGGCCAGGCTTCCCACATGGGTGGTCAGAATTCGGTCAACGCTCGTCTTCACAATCTTGAGGGGCTCAAGAGCATCACCTTGTCGGTCAACGACTCTCGCTTGGAACCTGGTTCAACGTATAATAAATCGACGAGTGCAGCAACGATTCTCCCGCTCGGCTTTTCAATCCATCAAGCGTCAATTCGTGAACGTAACCCGCACGCAATCCCGCCACCGTGAGGTCAACGCTTTTCCGATCGGGGGCCACGTCTATCGATTGGATCGTCAACGCTTTCAGGTCAATTTCATCACCGCCATACCGCTGATGATAGGGATAGGTATAACTTTGAAGGCGATAAGAGCCCGGCGATTCACCCTGCCCCTCCGCAAGGGCCTGGGTAAAGGCCAGACGAAAGCCGTGAGGTTGGGCCGTCATGGAAAGAATCTCGAAGGGGATTCGGCCCGTATACCGGATTAACTGAAGTCCGTAACTCCGCGGGCCCAGTGAATTCCAGCCGCGATTGGTCTGTCCCACCAGCAAGGCGCCCCCGGGGGTCCATCCCAAACGAAGGACGCCACATTGAAGTCCCTCCCGAAACCGAATGCAGGCGCCTTGGTAAACCCCGTTCACCTTTTCGAGGATGACCCGCGAGACAAAGGACTGGGTGAATTCCCCCACAAAAAGCTGTCCCGCAAAGGGTCCAAAGCGACCTTCGGTGACATCACAAAGAATGTCCGTGGTACTCATTCCCATCTTCCGATAGGGAAACCAGACCGCCGGGAGTTCGTAGGCATCCACCACGGCCGCCGCCTCCACCACCGTGAGCCCTTTCGGAAGAGGCTCGCCCAACTCGAACGTCGCCCCGGGGAGCTCACAGAACGGCAAGGCGTCACGATGACCATGGAACACCCCGGGGCGGACATGGATCAGGCAGCAGGTGGGAAACCAATTGCCCTGCTGATCGCTCGCGAAAACATCTCCCATCCCATTCACCCCGAGGCCACAGGGCGAGCGGAACCCTCCCGATACGGGGCGCCATTCTCGTTGCGGGGACACGGAGAGGCTCCACCCCCGCCATGCATTGTCGTCGGGGCGCATCCCGGTTCCCATCGTTGAGTTGAGGGTCAACCAAGCATTTCCCTTCCGGTCAAACACAGGACCATAAGCGTATTCGTGATAGGCCCCGGTCACCCCCCAACCCTTGGCATAGCTGAAATACTGATCCGCAACCCCGTCGCCGTCCCGATCCCTCAACCGGGTCAGTTCGGTTCGCTGCACCGTGTAGAGATCCCCCTCATGCCACGCCAACCCCAGTGGCTCATGCAACCCGCTGGCAAACCGATGATATTGGGTTTCCTCCGGACTGTCGGCCTGCTCCAGCAACCAAATCTCCCCTTTTCGAATGGCAACGGCAACCCGGCCATCGGGCAACAAGGCAATCCCGCTGACCTCCAGTTTGAGCGATTCGGGAAAAGGGAATGTCTCCACCGAGTAAGAGGCCGCCTCGCGCTCCGCCTGACCGGCATCGAGAAGACCTGCCCACCAACACGCCAACCAAACCATGCTCAGTGCTCTCATCCAATGGCCTACCAACGGTAATGAATGTGTGAAACCTCTTCTCGCGACGGAATTCCAATCTGGAGCGTTCCTCCCCCGGGAATCTCGATCCACCGCACCTCCCCGGCCGTCGTCACCCTCAGGCGCTCATCAACCCGCCACTCTTGATTCTCTCGTTCGATTTGCTTGCCGCTCGCGAGATCGATCCAGATCGGGAATTCATCTCCACGGAGGGCCACAATGGTTCGATCGAAGCCGTTGGGGTCAACCCTCGAGGGTCGCATCGAATCTCCCAAGAGCACATCCTTCGATTGGTATTGGAATTCCGGAATCCCCGTCCCCTCTTCCAGTGCATACCCCTGAAAGGCAAACGGGGATGCGTCGCCCGCGAGCCCCCCCCCTAAGGAGAGCACATCACGGCCCTTGGGCTGAGCGGGTGGCGTGAACCGATCATGCCAGGTGCTCTCCGCATCAAGGAACGCCCCTCGCCACAGGAGCCTCCAACGGGACGTGAGCGAGTCGAACGCCGCATGGAGGCCCGATTCAAATCCTACGGCAATGGCATGGTTCCCCACCCCTTCCAGGAAGGTTCGAAACACCAGAGCCTTGCCCCTGGGGTTCAACATCAGTTCATCGGGGTTCACCAACCCCTCGGGCAACCGGGATTGATCCAGCTCATTGAGATAGGCCCATAAACTGTCGATCTGTCTTTCGGTTGAACCCCCCTGACCGGATAGACTGGGGACGCCATCGGGCCAAAAGGCCGGCATTCGCGTGCCCGGCCGAAAGCGGGCCGGATCCATCAAATAATCCCTGAACCACTCACCCCGCAACCGATTCGGGGCCAAGCTCAGGTCGATGCTTTGAATGCCCTGCGCCGGATGACCAGCCAAGGGGTGGCAGGCAATGCAGTTCAGCCCCCCGGTCCCGATCAGAGCCCGTCCCCACATATTCCGGCCCACCTGGTTCTCCGCCACGGATCGAACCGTTGGCATTTCGTTTTCCGGGATGTCAAGGACTCCCAATGTCTGCGAAAGATCGACCGCGAGCGGTCGGTCGAACCCAGGCATTCTTAGCCCCATATAGGGACGCGCCGGGGCCTCGCCCAGCAGGATCGAAATCATCGCCTGGGTTTGAAGCTTTCGCCCCACTCCGGTCAAATCCGGAGGAATCCTTCCTTCGTCCCCGAGATCGGCTTCAAACGAGGTCAGATACGGGTCAAGTGCCTCGCCAATCCCTCCCTTTCCCGATCGAACATGACAAACCAAGCAGCGACTTCTCACCAGCTCACGTTCGATTCGATCCTCCGCCCCCCACTCCGTACCTTCATCAATTCGGTCCAGGGCCTGGACCAGCACTCGACGTTGGTCCGGGGACAACCGATAACGCGGAAGCCCTTGTCTGGGGGTCACGGACAGACACCCAGCTGAAACATTCTCCAACTCAATCAAGCGAGGTCCCAGATCCTCTCGAGCCAAGGACTCCGAGTCGCCATCCGCGTGACAAGCCAGGCACTTCAGCGATTTGAAATGTTCCCGTCCTCGTTCTCGAGCGGCCCGGGAAGGTTCAACGAGCGCCTCATGCGCGAGCTCCCTCTCCTCCAAGAGGAACGCAACCAAAGGATCGAGTTCATCCGGCCGAAGCACCAAACGAGGTTCCGATCCCGCCCCATGACCCGAATCCGGATCCGCCAAAAACTGCCGCAAGCCCCTTCGAGTAAACTTTGAATCCAGCCGGGAGAGCAGCACCCGCTTTGGCCCAAAATCCTCTACCGATCCCGGCCCCGTTTTCGAATGACAAAGCAGCCACCCCACCCTCTCGAAGATTGATTGGCCTTGGCGGACCGCCCCCGTTCGCGGAGGCTCCCGGGAAGGCTTCGAGGCATCGCGGGGACGCAAAAAGCACCAAAGCGCCTCGGCGATCTCCCGCCGTTCCGGCTCGGAAAAGTCCCCGAGAAAGTCAGGCATCAGACTTCCCGAATCCTGTTGATGGGGATTGGCCAGGAAGGAAACCAAGTAACCGGGGGCCTGTTGCGTCGCGCGCCCCCTCAGATCTTCCAGCGATCGCGTTCGAACGGACAGCGGCCACGACGCGGGCGGTTGATGACAGACCACACAATTCAGCTCGGTCAAGAGGATCTCCGACTGGATTTCTTCCCGGTGGACACTCCCCTCCAAAAGCCGATCAACGAGGGGAAACTGCGGCTGGGCAAAAGCCCCCGTCAGGGTCAAGCAGTGAACAACGAACCAGGCACCCAGTCGAGGCATCGGTCCCCTTAGCTTCCTGCCTGGGCGCGTTCCCTCGCCTCATCCAAGAGGGCCATCCAGGCCCCCATGTAATGTCCGTGATCGTGGTAGGTTCGTCCCGAAACCAGATTGCCATCAATGACGCAGGGTTCATTCACAAAGGTCCCGCCACAAACCTCCAGATCAAACTGACACTTGGGCACGGTCGCCATGCGACGGCCCTTGACGCAACCCGCCCGTGCCGGGATTTCAACCCCATGACAGACGCTGGCAATGGGAGCCCCTCGATCAAAATAATGGCGGGTCAAGTTGAGCAAGTCCTCATCGTCCCGCAGATACTCCGGCGCCCGGCCTCCACTAAAGAAGATCCCCAGGTAGTCCTCCGGCTTCACATCGCGAAAGGCAATATCCGATTGAATCGAATACCCTTCCCACTCCTTGGTGATGGTCCATCCCGGCTTCACTTCATGGAGCACCATTTGATACCGGTGCACCTCGGGAGCCGCCACAACCGGGCGGTATCCCCCTTCAATCAGTCGATAGTAAGGATAGAGCGTGTCCACGGTCTCCGTCGCATCGCCCACGATAATGAGAACTTTCCATTCCATAAAACCTCCTTCACTCGGCGGCATCAAACCCCGCCATCAGATTCTCCAGGTAAGATCGACTCCGATTGATCTCGCGGGTCGACTCCTGCGATGACGGCAGAATCGGAATTCCCCGAGGCACGGGGTGCATGAAGATTTCCGTAAAGCCATCAAACCTGATCTCCTGCAACGCTCGCAGTGGTTTCTCAAAATCAAAGTCTCCCCGACCGGGAAGTTGCAGCAGTTCCTGGTCCTTCGGCAACTTTTGATGGCACCCGAGCCCATGCTGCCAGGCGTAAAAAACCGCGATCTCATTGCCCAGGGCACGAATCAAATCCGCAAGACCACCTTCATCGACACCGACTGACTCCAGGTGATAGGGTGCCAGCGCCACCTTTAAATGATCCATCGGCCGCAACTCAACCAACCACTTCAGGGAATCGGGAGAATCGATCAGATTATTTCCGTGATTCTCGATGGCGATCGAAACACCAGCCGCGGCAGCTTTCTCCAGGTGTGGTTCCATTTGAGCGCAGAACTGGCCCACCGCCTTCTTGAGATCGCTCCCTTGCAGCCCCTTGGGTCCTTTCCCCCCGCAAACCATCAGGGGACAGTTAAACCGGTTCGCAACGGGGACTTCAGGCCCCAGGGCAAACGGGCCCAGATCGTAGTGGGTCAGACAGCCCAACTGGACTCGATGGGTCCCGAGCAAACGCTCGAACGCGTCGTGCCCCATTTGTTCCATTTGTTCCCGCTGGTTCCCATGGACCGCCGGCCAAATGTCAATGAATTCGGCCCCCACCTTCTTGGCTTCCGGCAAGATTTCCGACAGCGGGAGTTTGCCGTAGAGACACGACGCAAGCATGTAGCGAAGCCGAAACCCCACTCGCTGAGCCCCCCCCAAGACCGCGCTCGAAGCCAACATCGCCGCGCCCCCCATCGAACGCCGCAGGAACTGCCTGCGAGGCATCGCCAGATGAAGGGAGTCATGAGTCATGGCTGAAACCCTAGGCCGCCGGCCAGCGAGATTCAAGCCACAGTTCAGTCGCCCCCTCGATTCTCAAGCACCACAAACGAAGGCCGCTGGCGGGCCCATCGACGATATGGCTCTCGAAAGGGACTTTGCACGCCTTGATCGATATAGCCTCCACCCAAAAGGAGATCCATCCAGCCATCCGCGTTCGGGTCCCCCAACTCCATACAAATCCATCGACCCGATGCGTCCGAGCTCAACCCGCCCGGTTGAAACGTGTTGTTCCCCGTGTTTTCCAAAAAGACAAAGGTCTCGGGCGTTTCGACCGCCCAATTGGGATAGAACGCGATCGCGGCGATATCCAAATCGTCATCCTGATCAAAATCATGGGCAACGGCCTTGAGGGCCCCATACATCGGATAAAAGTAGGACTGAGCAAAGGTCAGATCACGATTATTCCTGAGGATCCGAATACCATGATAGGGTTTCAGTGGCGCATCCTTGATCTCCATATTATTCCCATTGACCAGCAACAGGTCTTCCCACCCGTCCCGATCAAAGTCTCCCAAGGACAAGTGATTGTAGCCATAGCCGGCGAATTCCTGGTGAATCACCCTCCGTTCAAATTCACGTGAACCTTGGTTTCGAAATAACAGCAACTCTTGCCGACTCTGCGAGGTCAGCACCATGACATCCTGCCGCCCATCTCGATCAAAATCGCGGATCTGGGCATTGAGCGCTCCGGCGTAAGCCAGCAGCGTGGTCCGTTCCGCCCCAAGCTCCTCTTGCCCCTGCCATCGGATTTCAACCCGCCCCAAACTCCCGGCGCCGAACCCAATCAAGAGCAGATCATCCGCCCCGTCCCCGTCAAGGTCATGGGTGTGGGACTCGGTCAACCGGTCGAATTGATCCGCCACAATCGTCGAGTGCCACGAGCCCGAAGCCTTCTCGGTAAAATCGATCACCTGGCCTCCTTTTTGGTTTTCCATGAAATCTCCCATGATCGTCAACCGAAAGCCGTTGGAGCGCACCATCAGGTCAACGGGCTCTGACGCCAGCGACTGATTCAACAATAAGGTTCCGTCCCGCCCGTAAAGTTGAAGCGTCCGGTGCGTTCCTCGACCAATGAAGAAGCGTTCCTGCGCCGCATCCCAGTGCACCGAGGTCACCAATTCCCCCTTCGGAATCTTCGGGGAAGGAACGCGAGCCCGAAAGCGATCCGTGGGCGCCTGGCTCGTGCCAGGGTTGGGAGCCAGGTCCTTGGCCTCCGGCGAGTAGAGCAGGTAGTATTCGGCAAGGGACTGAAACGCCTGTTCGGAAACCAGGGGCTTTGGAGGCATGAGCGCCGCCTCGACATTGTTTCCAAACGGAAGGTAGGTATTGGTGAAGCCCAAATAGTTGGACATCCAGGTGAGCACCCATGGCCAGGTCTCTCGCGGAAGTTGCCGCGGCTCAGGGAGCGAGTGGCACCGCACACAATGGACCCCCGCCAATTGTCGCCCGGGGTGGCCCGTCCCGGCATCATCCGGATCAGGCCATTCAACCGGCCGAGGCTCCCACTGCAAGGTCGCGTAGTTGGTCAGTGGCCGGACATAGGGAACGGCGATGTAATCTCCCGAATCATCAAACCACCACCACCCGAGAATCAGCACCGAGACCCCGGCGACCAGGCATAGGGCGGGGACAGCAGAGAAGGTCTTCATCACCGGTCACATCGACGGAATCAAACCCTCTGTTCCATCATTGGCCCATCAAACAAAAACACAAACTATCCGTCAACAAGATCCCCCCACCGGCCCACCGGGAGACCGATTCGTTCGATCAGCACGTCCCCTGTCTCACTGTTGTCCCCCGGTCGAATTCGCCCCACCCCGTCGTCCTGGACCCAAATATCCAGAAGCCCTTTGCCCTCCGGGAACCAAAATCGAGCCGACGTTTCCGCTTGCCCGATCCAACGCCATCGGCTGCGATCCTGCCACGAGACAATGAGGTGCCCGGCAGGATCGCTCTGACGACGCCCTAGGACCGTGACCTCATACCACCCCGCACGCGCCACCTGGACCGGCCAGCCCTGGGAGGTGCCGTCAACAAACTGCCCGTCCTGGTAACGACAGAGGCGCAGGGGATTCTCCGCGTCACTTCCGACAACCATCTCGCCCGGAACAAAATTCCGAGAGGCCTCCACGCTGTCAAACCAGGCTTGGTACTGGCCGAGCAAACGGGCCACCACCTCAGGTCTGCCCCCCGCACGATCCGACTTCTCACCGGGGTCGTTGCCAAGCTCGAACAGCTCCACTTTGCCTGTATCGGAATCCGGCAATCGAAAGGTTTCCTTGGCAAACGAGCCTTCGTTCAGGACCAGTTTCCATCGCGGCCCAATGACCGCCGCATTCTGATATCGGGTCGGGTTCAACCCGCGATGACACTGAACAAACAACGAACGGGCCTGATGCGCGCCCGGCCGTTCGCTCAACAAGGGCCAAAGACTCAATCCGTCGACCGCAAACGCCTCCGCCTCCAATCCAGCCGCTTCAATGAGGCTCGGAAACACATCAATGTCGGCCACTCGATGGGAAACCCGCAGTCCCATGAAGCCTTTCGCCTTCCATTGCAGAAAGCAAAGCGACCGAACTCCCCCCTCGTAAACGGACGATTTTCTCCCGCGCAGTCCGCCGTTGAATCGCGCTTGCTGGGGACCGTTGTCGCCCAGAAAAAGCACCACGGTATCCTCCCGAATGCCAAGACGGTCCAGTGTCGCCAGGAGACGCCCAAAATTCTCGTCGACATTTGCGATCATGGCGTAAACCCGAGAGGTGGTCTCATCGAGCCCCTTCCTCCGAAAGGGCTCCACCCATGGCTCCGGCACTTCCAGAGGCGTATGCGGGGCATTGAGCGCCAGATAAAGGAAGAAGGGCTGGTTCCCAGATTGCTGGATAAACCCGATCGCTTCGTTGAAAAACACGTCCGTGCAGTAGCCTTCTCCCCGCTCCGGCACCCCTTGCCGCCAAAGCAGAGGATTCATGTAGGCATTGTCCCGATCCGGCGTCTGCCCGATCCCCCCCGCCTTGTGAACCAACGACACCTCAAATCCCTGGTCGATGGGACGCATGGGGTAGACATCGCCCAAATGCCATTTCCCGAAGATGCCGGTCCGGTAGCCGACCGAATTCAGCACCTCGG
>MDTE01013322.1_pt1 | contig 18269 bp, 15 predicted proteins | sample 811231 | NCBI WGS metagenome assembly MDTE01 (sample SAMN05326651, study PRJNA326480) | marine metagenome | isolation source: seawater | place: Indian Ocean: Red Sea | collected 2010 | reverse complement strand
TGACAATCAAATACAGCAGGAATATCAGTTTGATGTACAATCAGCAACAAAGTACAATATTGTACAAATTTGAGAGCTAGTGCAACAATTCTGCAACATTTTTTGATAAGCCCCCCCACCCCCGACTGGGTACCCCACCATGCCTCTCTTTCTGAGAACGAGACAATCTTGAAAGAGTTCTAGATATATGGACAAATAAAGATCGAGTTGTAATCCAAAGCCAGAGAGTTGTCTATGAAAGTGATAAATTTTTTATAGCATTGGCTTTTAGATTGGCCTTATGGAACTAAGAAGGCCGTATTGACTGTGATGGTTTTAGAAAATAGGAAATCGTAAAAGACGTAATTAGAATAAACAACAATAGATTCTTATGAAGAAATTAGTTTTTTAATTTCTGTCATTTTTTGTATGTTCTCGAGAAGTAATCCAAAAAACTGAAAATAAAATTATTCCACCACCAATCCATGTGAAAATATCAGGAAAATCTTCAAAAATAACAAATCCCATCAAAGAACTTACTATTAAACCGGTATAATTAAAAGGCATCAAAAATGTTAAATCTGAAATTTTATATGCATGATTTAGGAATAAATGCAAAATTGTGCCAAAGATTGCTGCAGAAAATAATAATATTAATTGAATATAATTTGGGTTATTCCATTTAATTATTGCAACAAACATAGTTACTGTGGTCATAAAAATATACATATAAGATAAAATCGTTATAGATTCTTCGGTCACAGTTAGTTTTTTTGTAAAGAAAATACTTAATGACCAAAAGAAACATGATAATAAACTAAATATTACACCAACTTCCAACTCTATTAATCCTGGCCTAACTACTACAAGAATACCGAAAAATCCTAAAATTAGGGAAATTAATCGATTAAAATAGATTCTTTCTTTTAAAAAAAAGACTGCAATTAAAGAAACAATAATTGGAGAAGTAAAGCTTATTGCAGCATTCTTTTCTAGTGATATTAAATATACTGCAGAGAACCCAAAGTACATTGCCGGCACATTAAATAATGATCTAAATATATGTAAATGTATTTTTTTAGTTTTTAAGAATCTGTAATTGGTTTTGTGATGATATGGTAATATAATAAATAATCCGAAAAAAAATCTAAAGAAACTTATAGTATAAACATTTAAATCAGTCTGAACATATTTAATGATGCTTACCATAAATACACCTAATGTTGATGCCATGATCATACAAATAGCTGCAACAATTTTATTGTTGTGATTTGAAAATAATTTTAAAAAATTCATCTTAATGATTTAATTATTTTTATTTTTTTGTTAAAAATAGATTGTAAATACTGAATTAACAAAATAAAGAAAATCTCTTAAATATAAATTCCTTTAATCCTTCCTAATGAGGTTAGAGTTGAGAATTTGACAAGTGAAGTGTAGAAAAGATAAGAAAGGATATTCATATACTGGGAGTTTCAATGAGGTTCTGTCTTGTCCTAGCAATTGTCATTTTTGTCTCTGGTCAAATACTCGCTTGTCCTAAATACAACCGCAAAGACTATCGTCATTGGATTGACGAAGACCGAGATTGTCAGAACACTCGCAATGAAGTCCTGATCCAGGAATCACTGGATCCTGTTTCCTTCAAATCCAGTAAAGCCTTTCTCGGTTTCATATCCAGGTGGACCAACCGATCCTGATGTGGCCCTTTCTGTGATAATCTAATCCGACTAAAGCCAATCTGACGGGATTTCTCGAACAAGACCTTGGCTTTTCATAAAAAAATCCTTCACGAAACACTCCAGCCTGATTTGCTTCCCGATATTTTACTTACTATCATTCCTTTTTTAACTCTTGATCTGTATACAAATAAATATTAAATATGCGTAATTGAAATTAAGAATTTATATATTCGGTAAAAATGAAAAATAATTTCCCTTCAAAATTCCCAAATAAAAAACCAAATGATCGCCCATTAAGTTTAGCAATGGAGAGAATGTATGAATTATGGGGCGCACATGATAATAGTGGAGATGAGTTTTTCAGTAACTTCCGATATTCTGAATTGTCTGGATTCGATTATGGCGAAGTTCATGGTTTAATTTCACGTCGCGACCCATCAAAGATTTTACTAATAAATGGGAAATATTATGTTTGGTATACTAAACGTCATACCAATAATCCACCTAGAGGGCCAAAATATGCTACTGAAACAGTGCCATCATTTGACTGGGATTTGGCAGAAATATGGTATGCTACGAGTAATGATGGTTTTAAGTGGGAAGAACAAGGGCGTTGTATTCAACGACCGAAAAAAGGCAAATATGGTTGTCGATCTAACAGTACCCCAGACATATTAGCATGGGGTGGGAGATATTTTCTTTACTTCCAGGCATATAATGAAATCATTCAGGGTGGTGACAATTGTTCGGTAACTTTAGCCGAAGCAGATTCACCTGATGGACCTTGGCATTCATTAGGAGCGCCGGTTATAACTCCAAGTGAAACTGGAGCATGGGATGATGCATGTATTCACGATCCTTATCCCCTAATATACAAAGGGCTTATTTGGTTATTTTACAAAGGACAAAATAATTCAAAAGGTGAGAATGGATACTTGATTCGTGCACATGGTGTTGCTACATCTGATAATCCTGAGGGGCCATTTGAAAAATCTGTTTTCAATCCAATTTCCAATTCAGGACATGAGACATGCCTATGGCCATATAAAGAAGGTATTGCAACTTTAGTTAGCTTGGATGGACCAGAGAAAAATACAATTCAGTTTGCCAAAGATGGGTTGAATTATGAAATTAAATCTATTATACAAGTTCCACCTATCGCACCTGGTCCTTTTTTGCCAGATGCTTTTGCAGATAATGGTGATGGAAAAGGAATAACTTGGGGGCTATGTCATATTAATCCGGATTCAGGTAGTCCAATGAACAAAAGTATCCTTGCCCGATTTGACTGCAATTTAAACATTGATGTTGATCGGCCATTTTTTAACACAAACAACCTCCGATTTGATAAGCACACATATTTTCAATCACGAGTAATTTTACCGGATGATATGAAAAAAAAAATTATAGCTGAATCATCAATTATAGATAAAGAAACCATTAAATAAAATTAATTATTCTTATAAGAATATAATTCTTATTTATAATAAATAATATTGAGGTAAGAGTGAGAATTTATAAATTTCGTGAAAATACAAAAAATATAGAAATAAAATTTAAAAATGACGCTATGAGAATAAGTAAAATAAAAATTTTTTATGAATACATTGATTGTTTTAAATTGCAAATATATAACTTTAGAAAAAATACTATAAATAGTGTGGGCACTTGAATGCTTCCTTAATTGGTAAATATATATAAATAATCATTTTTAGAGGATAATTGTTAATTTCTTGAATTCGCTAAACAATGGTTTTTTCTAAAAAACTATGTACTTTCTAATGGTATAGAAAATCTTCCCGATAAATTCCTTTAATACCTAAGTTAATATGATTCTTTAGTAAATTTTTTTAGATTTTAAATATAATAAGTAATGAATGAAATTCTAGAAGACTTACCTTCTGATTTAGAAAATCCGTTTTTCACTCAGTTTCGATATAGTAAAGTAAGTGGAATTGGACGAGAAGAAGGTGTAACAAGAAGAGACCCATCCTCTATTCTGCGTGCAAATAATATCTATTATGTTTATTATACGCGCCGAAAAACTATTCGAAAAATAAGAGAAGGGATAAAAAATTTATCAGAACAGGACTGGAATACACCCGTGACAGACTGGGATCTTTCTGAGATCTGGTATGCTACAAGTTTAGACGGATTCGTTTGGCAAGAGAAGGGTGTTGCCGCCTCTAGAGGGCCAAAAGAATCATGGGACGGAAGGACAATTTGTACTCCAGATGTATTAGCATTTGGGAATAGATACTATTTATATTACCAAGCAGTGGCATTTCCTAAAATGAAAAGATCGGGGAATGTAATTGGGATGTCTTGGGCTGAATCTCCAGATGGACCTTGGCACAGATATGACAAGCCTATATTAAAACCAGGCAATCCAGGTGAATGGAGAGACCAAAATGGCGATGATGAAACAGTTTCTAAATTTGGAGAATGGGACAGCCACAAAATTCATGATCCATATGTAATCGTTCGTGATGGTAAAATTTGGCTTTATTATAAAGGTCAACCTATGGGATGGCATATGAAAAACAGTGGGGGGATTGGATGGGGCGTTGCTTTTTCAGAAAAGCCAGAAGGACCTTTTATGAAATCGGAGTTAAATCCTATTACAAATAGCGGACATGAAACTTGTTTGTTCCCATGGGGATCTGGTGTGGCTTCGATTATAACTCATGATGGTCCTGAAAAAGATTCTATTCAATATGCTGAAGATGGCATTAATTTTAAATTAGTTTCAAATGTGACATTACCACCACCATCTGCAGGTCCATTTTGTGTCGATAAATTCTCCAACACAAAAGAAGGTAACGGTATCTTTTGGGGGCTAGCCCATCTAGCACAGGAAGAAACTAAAGAACAAAATTCTTTTCTTATTCGTTTTGACTGTGACTTACATAGAGTGCAAACCCGTCATGGATTTAAAAAAAATGATGTTGGATTTAATGAAGATGTTTTGTTATCAAATGATCTCATTGCATCAAGTGATCAAATTTCATGGCATACAAACAAAAAAATCAAAAATAAAATTGATGAGCCCAAGAATCATAAAATTCTTAATCCCACAGGAGATTTGTCACTCTCAACAAAACGTAATCATGAAATCTATGGAGTTTACAAAGATGATCAGAATGAATTATTTACATCTTTTAAGTACTTTCCAATTTCCGGTTTTCCTTATGAGGATGGATTTTCTAGGAATAATCCTTCAAAGATTATTTTCCATAATGGCGAATGGCATGTCTGGTATGAATGTATTAATAAAAAGAAAATTGAAATTCGTCATGCCTCTAGCTTGGATGGTTTGGTGTGGAGTGAGAGTAAAGACTGCATTATAAAAAATTGTACAAATCCGGATATTCTTTTCTGGAAGGGTTGCTTTTTCCTTTATGTTGTAAAGAAGTATCAAAATAATAATAATGCTGAGAAAACAAAAATCTTAGTACTAGAGTGTCCAACACCTTTAGGACCATGGGGTAGATTAAATGAATTAGGTTTGTTGGAAACACATCAGAATTCACCTTACCTTCTTGTAAGGCAAGGTCTTATCTGGCTTTATTTCAATCAATCTAGTCATAAATCTGAAGAGGTTGCATGGAAAGTTTTTGTCTCTGATGAAGTTAAGGGCCCCTATAATGAAGTTTCAAGCAAACCTGTTCTTACCAGTGGTTATGAAGTTTTCTTTTTCCCTCATGGTAATGGAGTTGTAGCTATTGCTGGATACACAGGTCCTTACAAAAATACAGTATTTTTTTCAGAAAATGGTTTTGATTTTTTTGTAAAGGGAAAACTGTCAGCACCACCACTTAGTGCTGGACCATATGTGCCTAATGCATTCGATCATAACGAAATTGGAATCGGTATAAGTTGGGGTCTTGCTGAGATGGAAGCCTTTGAATCTTCACAATCTAAAAATATAAAAAAACTTGTTCGATTTGAATGTAATTTAACAAAAAATGTAGATCGTAATGGTTTTTTTAGGCCATGGAATTTCAGGTATCCTGAGAAAGCATACTTTAGCAATAAATTTATTCTTAAAAATGATCAAAAAATAGACTTTGAAAGAAATTTAAAATTTCAAAACTTAAATATGAACATTTATAAACCATAAATTTTTAAAGATATACAAAGTGAGTGAAATTCTTTCTGTAGAAGATCTCGGAGTATTTTTTAGCCTTGATCAAGGAATATTAAAGGCTGTGGATGGTGTAAATTATACTATAGAAGCAGGTAAAACCATTGGCATAATTGGAGAGAGTGGTTCTGGCAAAAGCGTATCAGCCCAAGCGATTATGAGGATAGTCCAAAATCCCGGAAAAATTATCAAAGGACGAATCTTACTTGCTCAAAACCGACAAGAAATGATGAATCTGTATGAATTGGCATCACTTCCCTTGCCTGTAAAGGATTTAACTATTGATCTCGCAAAGGTCAACCCTCATGGAGATCTTATTCGCGCAATCAGGGGAAGAGTTATTAGTATGGTTTTTCAAGAACCGATGACAAGCTTATCCCCTGTACATACAGTTGGTAATCAGATCATGGAAACAATTATGTTACATAGGCCTTCTGAGAAAAAACAAGCTAGGGAAATTACGCTTGATATGTTAAATCGTGTCCAAATAAGTAACCCCTCTCAAACAATAGATGAATATCCTTACCAACTCTCTGGTGGTATGCGACAACGTGCAATGATTGCAATGGCACTTTCATGTAATCCTTCATTGTTGATTGCAGATGAACCTACGACTGCGTTAGATGTAACAGTGCAGGGGCAAATTATTGATCTTATCAAAGAATTACAGCAACAATATGGAATGGCTATACAATATATAACTCATGATTTGGGAGTAATTGCAGAAATAGCAGAAAATGTTGCTGTAATGTATCTAGGAAGGATAGTAGAAAGTGGAACAACTAAACAAGTATTAAAAAATCCTATGCATCCTTACACAAAAGGTTTATTGAAGAGCATGCCTCGTCTAGGTAATGCAAAAAAAAAATAAACTTCAAGCAATTCCTGGTAATGTTCCAATACCTATTAATTTTCCTGAAAAATGTGGATTTAACGATCGATGTATTGAAGCAATAAAAGGGAAGTGTGAAAAAAATATTCCAGCTTTAGTTGAAATAGAAAAGGGGCATAAAACTCGTTGTTTTTTACACAGTAATGAAATAGATCTAGTATAGATATTTATTTAATTATTAAAAATTAATTTTAATATTAATGTTAAAAAATAATAAAAAAAAATCCGTTCTTTTGGAAATAAATAATTTAAAAATGCATTTTCCAATTGAAAAGGGTTTACTGAAAAGAGTAACGGGTTATGTTAAAGCTTTGGATGGTATTAGTTTTCAAATTTTAGAAGGTGAAACATTAGGGTTGGTTGGTGAGAGTGGATGTGGAAAGACTACTCTTGGAAGATGTATACTTCGTGCCATGGAACCTACGGGAGGAACTGTCAATTTTAATATAGGAGATGAAACTATTGATGTTCTAAAACTTAGCTCTAAATCCTTGCGCAAAATACGTAAGGATATGCAGATGATTTTTCAAGACCCCTACAGTTCACTTGACCCAAGAATGACAGTTCTTGATATTATAAAAGAGCCTCTTGAAATAGCAAATCTTTCACATGGAGAAGATTTAAAAAATAGAGTGAAAAAACTTATGAACCTTGTAGGTTTAGAATTAAAACATTTGAATCGTTTTCCAAATGCATTTAGTGGAGGGCAAAGACAAAGAATTGGTATTGCTAGAGCTATTGCAACTAATCCAAATCTTATTATATGTGATGAAGCAGTGTCCGCTTTAGATGTTTCTGTTCAAGCACAAATTCTTAATCTATTAAAGGACCTTCAATCTGAAATAGGTGTAGCCTATTTATTTATTTCACATGACCTGTCTGTAGTAGAATATATATCTGATAGAATTGCTGTAATGTACGTTGGGAGTTTAGTTGAACTAGCAAAATCTGATGATTTATTCAAAAACCCTAAACACCCTTATACAGAAGCTTTATTATCTGCTGTACCTAATCCAGACCCTGATGCAAAAAGATCAAGAATTCATCTCAAAGGTGAGGTTGCTAATACTGTAAATAAACCTACAGGTTGTTCTTTTCACCCTCGTTGTAAATATGCTCAGCAAAAATGTTTTTCAGAGAAACCGAAGTGGAAAGAAATTGGACAAGAACATTATGTGGCTTGCCATTTCTCTGGTGAATTTGATTTAAATGGGGTTTAAAAGATTCCTTAATCAATTTTAGATAATAACAACACATGAGGATATAATGAAAACTCTTAGTAAAGCTTCTATTAGGGCTCAAAATTACTCATCTAATAGTCCAGAATGGTATTGTGGATTTTCATATACATCTGTAACAGGAATAGGGCCAGAAGAAGGAATTCACCGTCGTGACCCTAGTAGTATAATAGAAGTAGATGGGATTTTATATGTTTTCTACACTCGTTCTTCTGGTCCTCATTTTGGACGCAGTCAAATAGGGAACAGCGCCAGTAAGCTTTTTCCTTGGGATTATGCGGATATTTACTATTCAACAAGTAAAGACGGCATAAATTGGAAAGAACAAGGTATTGCTGTTTCTCGTGGTGAATCAGGGAGCTTTGATTCAAGGACAGTATGTACACCTGATGTGCTTGCACATGAGGGAAAATATTATCTTGTTTATCAAACTCAAACAGAGCAGGAAACTTATACAGGTCGTAGTGAAAGTGTGGGTATGGCAATAGCTGATAGTCCAAATGGTCCTTGGGAAAAAGTGAACCATACCATACTCACGCCAATGGAAGACGGTGAATGGTTTGGCGATAATGCTACTAATTATAATTCTGGGATGTTTAGAGGTGTAACACATGATCCTAGTCTTTATTTCTATAAGAATGCTTGGTGGCTTTATTACAAATGTGGATATGGATATGAGGGTATAGTAAGTGAAGGGGGACACAAATTTGCAGGACCGGATACACGTTGGGGAGTTGCAATCTCAAATAAACCAGAAGGTCCATATAGACATTCTGATCTTAATCCCATTACTAATAGTGGTCACGAAACCATGCTTTGGCATTTTAACGGTGGTATTGCTGCACTTCTTAATAGAGACGGTCCAGAACAAGATACAATTCAATGGGCAAGTGACGGACTTAATTTTGAAATAATGTCACATGTACACAATACACCTCAAGCTCCTGGTGCTTATAGAGCAGAAATTAGTTACCAACATCCACTTGATGGTGTCAGGTGGGGACTATGTCATATAGATGAACGAGGAGCTTTGTGGAATCATATTGTTCGGTTTGATACAGACCCAAGATTTAGTTACAAGTTTGGCTTAGGCTATGCTCCAACAAATACAGCAAGTATTTTTTAGGTTATATTTTTTAAAAAAAATCAAGATTGAATAATTTTACTTGTGATTATTTTTAAAATAGGTTAATAAATAAATATTGTATCTGACATATAAGTTGAATTTTCTAAAATTCGTATGTTAGTTTGAACATGATTTAAATTATTTATTAATATCTAATATAACTTTATCTTAAAATAAGTTAAAGTTTTGAATGAGTGAATTAAATCATTTTTTTTAAAATAAAATTGGAGATCATTATGATTAAATCATTTTTATACTTTAAAAATATAAATTGGATCATTAAAGCTTTATTTTCTGTCAATATGTCTTTTTTGTTAGTCACAGGTGCATTAGCAGATGGAAAAATAACAAAAAAAAATCTGCCAATACTTTTTTCAACTCCTTCTAGTTATAAATCAGCCACTGGAAACACAATTTCCTCATATCAAGAAGCTCCTGCATTAGCTAAATTGGTTTCTGAAGGGAAATTACCACCTGTTTCTGAAAGGCTTCCAAAAGAGCCTGCTGTAGTTGAACCACTTATATCAATTGGAAAATACGGAGGTATACTTAAGGGACCAGCTGTTACACCTAATTGCTGTTCTTGGGATATTGTGGAAATGCGTCTTCAAAAAATGCTTACTTTTGGCACAGATTATTTAACTCCTGTACCCAACATAGCAAAATCCTTTAAGCTTTCAGATGACTTAAAAACAATCACATTAACTTTAAGAGAAGGGATGAAATGGTCTGATGGAAGATCCCTAACTGTTGATGATGTTGAATTTTTCTATAAAAGTATTTTAGCAAACAAAGAAGTTACTCCAAGTCCAGATAAAAATTGGAAAGCAGGTGGAGAACTTGTTGAATTTGTTCGTGTAGATGATTACACGTTTATGTGGAAATTTAAGGTTCCTAATCCAGCATTTGTTATCACATTAACAAGTGAACGTGGTTATACAGGCATTCGGCCAAAGCATTATTTGTCAAAGTTTCATAAAGATCACAATCCTGATGCAGATAATTTAGCAAAAGAGTTAGGATTTGAAAGTTGGGTAAAAATGTTATTGGAAAAAGAAAAACCCTATACGTTTACATGGTTTGCAGATGCCCATCTTGACCCGGGACAGCCTACAATTGAATCTTATATTTTTGTAGAAAAAGATTCTGGAGGAAATAAGATATTTGAGAGGAATCCTTATTTTTTTAAGGTCGATGTTGAGGGCAATCAACTTCCATACACAGATGGATTGCGAAGATTAATGGTTCAAGATCTTGAAGTCCAAGATCTTAAAGGTATAGCAGGAGATTATACCCATTATGGTTGGGGAGCATTAGCAAATTATACAACTTATAAGGAAAATGAGAAATCAGGAGGATTCGTTACTAGACTATTAACATATTTAAGAGGGAACGAACTTACATTTTCATTCAATGTTAATCACCCTGATCCAGTAAAACGTCAAGTATATGGAGATTTAAGATTCCGACAGGCAATGTCTGTTGCAATGAATCGGGATGAAATCAATAATCTGGTATATTTTGGAAAGGCCATTCCAAGACAGGCAAGTCCAGTACCAAGTGATTCTTACTATAAAGAATGGATGGGAAATCATTTTGTTCAGTACGATCCTAAATTAGCTAATAAGCTTCTTGATGAAATGGGTATGGACAAACGCGATTCTGACGGTTTTAGGATTGGTCCGGATGGGAAGACATTTATAATTCAAATGGAAGAAGGTGCGCCTGAACCAGCATGGAAAAAAACAGCAGAGCTTGTTGCGAAATATTGGAACGATGTCGGTGTTCGTACAGATTTAAAATTTGTTCAGGTAAATCTTTTTCAAGAAAAACGAAATGCAGGTAAACTTGATGTCCCTGCATGGGCATACGATGTTGCTGAAGTCCCCTTTTGGTCTGGAGCAAACTGGCAAACTCTTCCGCCATATGGTTATGGTGCAAGTGAGTGGCACAAATGGATTCAGTCAGATGGGGTGAAAGGAGAAAAACCACCTGATGAGGTAATTAAACAGGTAAAAAATTATGAAAGACTTCAGCAAATAACCCTTGACGATCCAGAATACAAAGTTCTAGCTACTAAGATTTTTGAAACTCAAATTAAAAATCTTTATGCCATCGGAACAGTTGGTTTACCCCCACAACCTTTATTGCTTAGATCCAATTTAAGAAACGGACCTAAAAATGGTGAGATGTGGAGTTGGACTTATCGACAATGGGTGCAATTCCTTCCAGAACAGTTCTGGTTGGATAATTAGACGAAATAAAAATTATTCCCGTGATATTTATCACGGGAATAAATTTAGTCTTTTTGTATGCCATTTAAATTAAATGTAATAGATTATAGTGATGAGAGATTATCTCATAAGACGAATTCTATACATGTTTTTAGTTTTATGGCTTGTATCAATAGTTTCCTTCCTAGTAATTCAATTACCACCTGGAGATTTTCTCTCTACAATCATTTCTAGGCTTGAACAACAAGGCAGTGTGTTGTCAAAAGCAGAGATTGATGCGCTGAGAGTACAATATGGATTAGATCTTCCTATATACCAGAAATATCTTAGATGGGTTTCTGGATTTATTGACGGTGACTTTGGTCATTCATTTGAATGGGATGAACCTGTTAGTAAGCTGATTGGTGAACGTCTCTTGCTTACTTTTTTTATTGCATTCCTAATAATTTTATTTACATATTTTATATCAATTCCTATTGGAATATATTCAGCAACTCATCAATATTCTATTGGTGATAATGTAGTAACAATTTTTGGATTTTTAGGATTAGCTACACCAAATTTCCTTTTAACTCTGATAATTCTTTATTTTGGATTAGCATGGTTTGGCCTAGATCTAGATGGGCTATTTTCTGAAGAATATCTTTCAAAACCATGGAGTGTCAATAAATTCATAAATATGATGAGCCATTTGCCACTTCAAATTATTGTTGTTAGTACTTCATTGTCAGCTGGATTAATCCGTGTAATGAGGGCGTCACTTTTAGATGAATTGCAAAAACAGTACGTCATTACTGCAAGAGCTAAAGGATTAAAGGAGGGAAAACTATTATTTAAATATCCTGTTCGTCTAGCATTGAATCCTGTAGTAAGTGAATTTGCAATGGTATTTCCGGCCACAATATCTGCAGCAACTATTACTGCTATAATATTAAATCTTCCAACAGCTGGACCATTATTATTGAGATCACTAATGAGTCAAGACACCTATCTTGCTGCAACACTACTAATGTTTATGACATTCTTAGTTGTGGTTGGTACTTCAGTTGCTGATTTGTTGTTGGTTAAACTTGATCCTCGTATCAAACTTGAAAAGGAGACTGAGCCTGGTTGATCATTTCAGAGAAAAAGACTTTTTATCTGCAATAGATACTAACCTGTCTGACGAAGATAGGTATTATATGGTATCTAAATGGCAACTTATCTGGCGGAAAATGCGTAAGCATAGACTTGCCATGTTCGGTTTTACAATTCTGATTATTATGTACATTCTTAGTATTTTTTCAGAATTTTTTTCAGTAAACGACGCCCGAAAATACCATGAGAAATATATATTTATGCCACCACAAGGTATCCATTTTATAGATAATGATGGAAATTTTTATTTTATACCATTTGTATTTGGTCTAAAGCAAGAAGTCGACCCAATTACATGGAGAAAGACATATGTAGAAGATAAAAATGTCATTCATCCAATTAGTTTTTTAAAAAAAGGACACGAGTATAGTTTATTTGGCATTTTTAATTCTAGTATACATCTGTTTGGTGTTGATAAACCAGGACATTGGTTCCCATTCGGTACAGATGAATTTGGTAGGTGTATGTTTTCTAGAACTATTGTGGCTGGAAAAATCTCATTATTTATTGGTGTAGCTGGTGTTTTATTAAGTTTTATTTTTGGAAGTGTTATAGGTGGAATATCTGGTTATTTTGGTGGAAAAATAGATATTATTATTCAAAGAATTATAGAATTTGTGTTAAGTATTCCTACAATTCCTCTTTGGATGGCATTGGCAGCCGCATTGCCTGCTAATTGGAGCAGTACACAAGTTTTTTTTGGGATTACAATAGTTCTTTCTGCAGTAGGTTGGGCTAATCTTGCGCGCGTTGTGAGAGGTAAAACGATCGAACTGCGTGAAGCTGATTTTGTTCTTGCAGCACGTTTAATGGGAATGCCATCTTTACAAATAATAATTAAACATATCTTGCCCTCATTTATGAGTTATCTCATTGTAAGTATTAGTCTTGGAATACCGAGTATGATCATTGCTGAAACTGCATTAAGCTTTTTAAGAATCGGAATTCAACCCCCTTCAATAAGTTGGGGGGTACTATTACAATCAGCTCAGAGTATACGTTCTCTAAATGAAAGCCCGTGGTTACTTATACCAGGATTATTTATTGTTATAACAGTTTTGAGTTTTAATTTTGTTGGAGATGGTTTGCGTGATGCTGCTGATCCATACAAGAATACTTAATAAAATTAAATATGTTACAACTTTTTTTATTTAGTTTATTTGTTGGAATAATGATGATTATTTTATTTATATCAATAAAATATTATTCATTTTTAATGTTTCAATTATTAGTAGAAAGGAAACATCGAGATGCGGAGTATTTGATTGAAACAGGACTAATTCCTTTCGAATGGAAAAGAAAAAAAATCATTCGTTATGGAGGTAATTATTTAAGAAAAAAATATGTTTTAAGAAGAATAAAAAAATTAATTATGTATTTCAAAAGATCACCTTTAGTAGATTCAGAGGAGTCTAGAACTATTCTTTTAAACAAACTTCAAGCAATATTGAGTGAATGGTCAAATATTAATTCGACTAATGATTACCCTTGGCAAATTAAATAGGCTTATATGATATAAAAGAATTTAAAAAATAATGAAATTAATTCCTTATATTTTTGTCATTTAACTTATAATAACCAAAAAAATATGACAATTACAAATGTGTATACAGAAAATTATCGGATAAAATTGCCTAACGTACTCACTGATTCAACTCATGGTGAAATGAGATCATTTGAATTAATATGTGTTCGAATTCAAGACAATTTAGGTAATGAGGGTTTAGGTTACACATATACTGTAGGAAGTGGTGGAGTTGCTATTAAAAAAATTATTGATATAGATCTTAAACCAATTCTAATTAACGAAGAAGAAAATCTAGTTGAAAATATATGGAAGAAAATGTGGTGGCATCTTCATTATATTGGAAGAGGTGGGTTACCGATTTTTGCAATTTCAGCAATAGACATCGCATTGTGGGATCTAAAATGTAAAAAAATGAATTTACCTTTATGGATTGCTCTTGGTGGTTGTAATTCAAAAGTAGCTGCATATGCAGGTGGTATAGATTTGCAATTTTCATTAGATCAGTTGCTATTTCAGACTGAACAAAATCTACAAAAAGGGTTTAGGGCCATCAAAATGAAGGTTGGAAGAAAATTATTTTCAGAAGATTATGAACGTGTTTCAGAAGTACGAAAATTACTAGGGCCTGATATTCAATTAATGATTGATGCAAATATGGGATGGAGTGTTGATCAAGCCATTAGAGCTTCTAATGTTCTTTCAAATTTAAATGTTTATTGGTTAGAGGAACCCACTATACCAGATGACTTACAAGGTTATTGTCGAATAGAAAAAGAGGGATCTATTCCAGTTGCAGCAGGAGAAAATCTACATACTATCTATGAATTTAAAAATTTGATTAGTGAGGGTGGAGTAACTTTCCCTGAACCAGATGTTTCAAATTGTGGAGGAATCACAGTTTGGATGAAGATAGCTAAGATTGCTGAATCTTATAATTTAAATGTTACATCACATGGTGTTCATGATCTGCATGTTCATTTATTGGCAGCAATACCCAATAGATCTTTATTAGAAATTCATGGTTTTGGATTAGATGAATATATAAAACAACCACTATCCATAAAAGATGGTTTTGTTGAAGCTCCAAATATTCCTGGTCATGGTGTTGAATTTGATTGGAATACTTTAAATTCATTAAAAAATTAAATGTTTTTTTAAATTCATGTTACATATAAAAAAATCCACTACTTATGAAATACAATAATTTTTAGCATCATTGAATATGTATCCCATGCTGTATAGTAATAAATATCATATAATTATTGTTAACTATAAGATATTACTATCGTTTCAAACATGAATTAAATTTATATATAAAAATACTTTAAATATTAAAAATATATATTATGGCAGAAGATATTGTTGACTTTCTTATTATAGGAGCTGGTCCTTCTGGCGCAGCAACGACATGGAGTCTTTCATATACAGGCACTCGAATTATGTGCATGGAGCAAGGGGATTGGATGAAACAAGCCGATTATCCTTCAAATTTTAGAAACTGGGAAAGACTTTTAAATCGTGAAATGTCAATTAGTCCTAATGTGCGACAACATAAATCAGATTATCCTATTAATGATACAGAGAATTCACCAATATCCATAGTTAACTTCAATGCAGTAGGAGGAAGTTCAATTTTATATGCTGCGCATTTCCCTAGATTTCATCCTTTTGATTTTAAAGTCAAAACACTTGATGGAATAGCCGAAGATTGGCCAATTGATTATTACCAGTTAGAAAAATTTTATAATTTAAATGATAAAATTACAGGAGTATCCGGCTTAGAGGGTGATCCTGCCTACCCACCAAAAAAGGCACCGTTACCACCTGTTCCTATGGGAGAAATGGGAAATGTTATGGCTAAAGCTTTTAATCAGTTAGGTTGGCATTGGTGGCCACCTGATGTGGCAATCATAAGTGAACCCTATAATGGGCGAGATAAATGTATAAATCTTGGTCCATGTGTTTCTGGCTGTTCTCAAGGTGCAAAATCAAGTGCAGATGTTACTTATTGGCCTCTTGCATTAAGGAAAAAAGGTGTTCAGCTTAAGACTAATTGTCGGGTACGTGAAATCACAGTTAATAAATCAGGTTTAGCAAATGGTGTAATTTATTATAATGAAAATGGTATTGAATGCAGGCAAAAAGCAGAGGTTGTCATTATTGCTTGCAATGGCGTGGGAACACCAAGAATTTTGTTGAATTCTGTTTCTAAGCAATTTCCAGATGGTTTAGCTAATCGTTCTGGGTATGTAGGGAAGAACCTGATGCTTCACCCATGGGGAAAAGTGGAAGGCTATTTTGAAAAGGATTTTAAATCTTATTTAGGACCGATTGGTTGCTGTATTTCTAGTCAAGAATTTTGTGACACTGATACTAAGAGAAATTTTTTGAGAGGTTTTGGATTGCAGATGAACCGAGGAACTCCGCCAGTTGCAACTGCTCAAGAAGGTTTTATTAATGGTGATATAGATCTAGGAGAAAATCATCATGATGATTTTAAAAAACACTTCGGCACAAAAATTAGTTGTCATATATGTTTTGAAGATTTGCCTGAAATGCATAATTCAGTAACACTAGATCCAGTATTGAAAGATTCTAATGGCATTCCTGCTCCAAAAATTAATTATAAATTAAGTGAAAATAGCAAAAAAATGATCCCCTATGGGGTTGAAAAAGGTAGAGAATTAATGGAAACTGCTGGAGCATGGAAAATCCATACAGATGCCCCTATGAGAATGGCTGGATGGCATTTAATGGGGACTGCGAGAATGGGCAATGATCCAAGTAAATCAGTTGTTAATAAATGGGGATCTTGTCATGATATTAAAAATTTATTTATAGTTGATGCTAGTCTTTTTGTGACTTCTGCAGCAGTAAATCCTACTTCAACCATTCAAGCAATAGCTCTTTACATATCAGATAATATTAAAAAAAATATCGCCAATATCTTTGACTAATTCATAGAAATTAATAAATTATAAAACCAAAGAATGATTAAATAATGGAATCAAGTAATAATTTAATATTAAATTCCTTGCTGAAAATTATTATCCCTAAAAGTAAAGATGAGAAAATGCCTTCTGCGGATGAAGTTCAATTCTTTGATTATATTGTAAAATATGATGCATGTATCATTTCAGAGTTAATAAACCACTTAAGAAATATAGAAAAATTATCACAGGAAAAATATAAATCCAAATTTATTGATCTTCGGGAACATCAAAAAGAAATAGTTTTTAAAAGATATTCGAAGCTTGAGAAAATATTTTTTGATAAATTTCTTGATAAACTATTAGATTGCTACTACACTAATGATAAAGTTTTAGTTGGTCTTGGACTAGACCTCAACCCTCCTTTCCCTACTGGAAATAATGTAGAAACAGGGGATTTTTCATTATTGAATCCTGTAAAACAACGAGGTGAATTCTTTCGAAAAGTTTAATCCAAACTCAATCAAAAGCAATATTGTTCCTTATAAGTGTTCTTACCTTGATGTCACCACTGTAGGCACCTTCCACCTCTTTCCAGATTCGATCTAAGGTGTCGTCAAGATTAGATCCAGTAGCATAACCTTTGACTATTAATTCGAGGTCTCTTCCAACCGTCCTGGTTGCACCTATAGTATCAATACTTACATCAACGATCTGGAGATTCAGAAGAGGATTAATGAGGATAAAAAAAGATTCAGATTTTAAAAATGGTTCTCTCGCTAATCAATAAATTCAGCTATAAACCCCTTTTTGTATTAGGTGCTTATGCAGGATTATTTCTACCAGATATAGATTTATTACTCTTACCGATACTTTATCATCGTTCAATAAGGTTTCATCGAAATGCTACTGGATCGATGACCGTGTGAATGGCAAAAGAAGAATAGAGAGATTAGGCACGAGTAAAAAAGCAGCCTTGCATCGAGAAAGGGAGGTGCTGAGTGCTATTACAGAAAAACGACATATTGAATTAAACAAAAACTCAGAAGTTTCCTTGTCTCAGCTCAGGGATTGGTATGTTGGACTCACTATCAGCAATTTTTGGTGTTGGACTATTCGCAATACCTACAGGAATTTTAGCATCGGGTTTTGTTGAACATAAAGGCGACTATATCTCAAAATGTCCTCATTGTGATGAGACTATTGTCGATAAGCTATTATAAGGAATTAAAATGAATTCCGAATGAATAATTTCACTTAAGGAAAATATGAAAATTGGGATTACTGGAGCAGAAGGAACTATAGGCAGTGTATTAAGAAAAGGATTATCAAATAAATATAAAATAATTTCATTTACTCTACAGACTCAGGATTTT
>MDTE01189635.1_pt1 | contig 18272 bp, 11 predicted proteins | sample 811231 | NCBI WGS metagenome assembly MDTE01 (sample SAMN05326651, study PRJNA326480) | marine metagenome | isolation source: seawater | place: Indian Ocean: Red Sea | collected 2010 | reverse complement strand
TGTACCATTATTAACTCCAAAAGAAAATGATATACCACTTGTTTTACGAATTGCTGCTCCATTAATTCCTCTTGCTCCTGGTACGCTACTATAATTATCTGGCGGGGTTTTATTAGTTTGATTCTCTATACCTGGTGTGTTACCACCTTTTTGTGATTGTTTGCCATTCTGCCCACCATCACCACCTTTTGCACCAAATGCTTGGTCTTCATTATCACCACCGCCACCACCAACACCGCCAGTAGTTTCAGTTCCATCAGTACCTGCTGAACCTTTTTCATCACCACCATCTTTAGTTCCTGCTCCAGGTACTCCACCTTTACCCTTTATACCAAACGGGAATCCAGCACCACCGCCACCGCCTCCACCGCCAGCTCTCCTATCATTCTTACTTGTCTCACGACCTCCTGCACCACCACCGCCACCACCGTAACCACGACGAATTATTGCACCACTTCTAACATTGACAACAGTTCCTTGATGTTGTATTCCTAGTCCACTTGTTCCATCTCCACCAGGATCACCATTTTCGCCAACATTATTAGCTCCGACACCATCTGCACCCCTTCCTCCATTTCCACCAGCACCATAAACTTTTGCATTACTTCCCAAATCAACAATAAGAGCTGCTGGATTAGACCAAGTGCCTGTTCTTAATGCACAATGATTGACACTACTTTTATTTGACCCAAACTTTTTATTCACACGTATTGTTATTTTTGTACCTGATTGCTTCTTGGAAACTGTAGTTGGATTTATAATAACTATTTTATTGTCAATATATTTGTTTTTTGCATTAACACGATATTCAGTATCACCTGAGTAACAATCAACTACTATATTCAGACTTTTACCATAGAAGTCACTAAATTTAATTTCATCGTTAGAACCACTAGGAATACCTGTGTCAATACCATTAAAAGTAAGACCATTCACAGTCTGAGAATGACGATATGCACCCAAAGATCTAGGACTCTGAGCACCAAACTCAGCTTCTATTTCAGAAAATTCTAAAGGATTACCTGCTGCTTTTATAGTCATTATGAACTAGATACTGTTTCCCAAGCACTACCATTGTATACTTGGAGTTTATTTATTGATGTATTATAGATCATTGCACCTGATGTCAAATCAACAAAATTGTTTCGTACTGAAGTGGTTACTTTTGGAGGAACCATGAACCTATTGGTAGATACTCCTGCAGTACTAAAATTAACACTACCATTAACAAATTGTGTAACTCCAACACCTATTTGACCAACTGACATATTTGTAGATGAAGCATTTATCCCTACACCTGGTAATACTGTGGTTGTATTAATACCAACCTGCCCAAAATCATTAACAAATACTTTATTATCACTAGAAATAAAAACATTTAATAATTTATCCACAGTGGGATTATCACCTATACTCAAATTTGCAGATCTCTGACTCTGTATAGTAGCGATACCAGCAACTGATATATTATTAAAAGTAGATATACCAACAGTAGTGTTTGAATTTCCAGCTAAAGTTCCTGAAACATTTCCTGTAAGAGTTCCCTGAACATTTCCTACTAAAGTTCCAGTTACATTAATATTTCCACCAACTGCTAAAACACCGTCTACAGTCGCACCACCAGCGACGTGAAGTTCATCAGTAGGTGCTGTAAGTCCAATACCCAAGCGACCTGAATTAGTTAGAGTCATGAGTCTAACATTACTAGAACCCTTATGCCAAAAGAAGTTTCCTACAGTTGCACCTGCATTGTTTGCACTTAAATGATAATTAAAATTACCTGTACCATAATTAATAATATCAAGAGACTGATCCGAACTATATGGAAATCCACCACCCCCTCCATATCTAAACTCTCCATTATTTGTATTATTTAATCCTGCCTCTCGACCAACAGTAAGTCCTGCAGCACCCGTATCACTTGTAATTTGAATTTCAACATTTCCAGTTTTCCTTACCTGTATAGCATTTGCAGGAGTATCAGTTCCAACACCAATTAATGGTGAATTAAGTTCTGTTGTTGCTGTGATTACACCTGATGCAACAATATTAGTTGTATCTAATTGACTTGTAATTGTAACACCAACTCCAGATGTTTCTAATCTAGGAAAAAAGTCGTAATATAACTTGACCGATCCATTATCATTTGCTTCAAGAAATTGTTCATTTCCATCTCTATTTCTTAGAATTAATTTATCTGCTCCAATCGCAAGAGTATTGCCAGCACTTGGTGTTTTGGCTTCTGTAAATGTGACAACACCCGTTATGGAAGTGTTATCTAGTTCTGTATGTCCGTCTACATCTAAATTACCAGTTGCATTTATACTACCATTCGTTATTATTGAACCATTAAATGTTGAAACACCAGAGACGCTAACGTTGTCTAAGTTTGTATGACCATCTACATCTAAATCTCCACTTAATGATACATTATCACTTGTATCTTTATTAACTAATTCAATCCAATTGCCACCATGAGCATAATATCCTTTACCTGTAGCATGAACGTGAGCAAATGCACCATGATATGTTACTGCAGACGGTAAATCACTTAAATTTGAGTAAAAGAAAGGAATTACGCTACTTGTTGCTGTACCTACTATCCTGCCAGTGGCATTGATACCACCAAATGTTGAGATGCCAGATGAATTTACAAGTCCAGTCAGATTACCTGTAGAATTACCAGTCACATCACCAGTCACATTTCCAGTTACATTACCAGTTACATTTCCTGTGATGTTACCAACGAATGATACTGCTGTAATTATCCCTGATGCCTTTATATCTCCAAATGAACTAATTCCAACACCATCTTTATTAGAATTGACATTAGCACCAACTTGAAGAGTAAACTGTGGGTTTGAAGTTGCAATACCAACATTACCACCTGTATTGTATATACTAGTTACACCAAATCCTGTATTTACATCCTCCCATTGAGATGTTGGCATACCCTGTAAGAATCTAGCGTCTCCATAATATGTGACGATTCCAGAACTCGCAGTAACTACACCACTTACAACACTTATTCCTGCACCTATAATTGAATTTGGATTAAATGTTGTAACTGTAAGAACACCAGCCTGTATTACAGAAGCACTTGAAAAACCAGATACAACTACATTACCTCTGACATCAAGAGCTTCTGTCGGTACAGTGGTTCCAATACCAACCAGTCCAAGCGGACTTACCTTCAGATTGTCATCATCAACCTGTACACCATTTCTGAAATTAAAACTCTTTTTAATATTTGCCATCAGTTATTTATTTTTAGTTATTTATTTGATTCAAGTGATTTAACTTTTGCAGTCAACTCCTTGACGGCTTCAATTAAAATAGGAATTAATCTATCATAACAAACTGCTTTGTTACCATTCTTCCTTGTTTTCGTGATGCCTGGTAGTCCAAGTGCTTCAACTTCTTGAGCAAGAATACCAATATCATCAGTTCCATAGTAATCAGATTTAGAATTCCAAGAGAAAATATTACCACTCAAAGACAGTATTTTATCTAATGAGTTTGGAATAGGAGTGATATTATCTTTTAATGATATATCTGACGTTTTAAATGCAATTATATCATCAGCAGCACGTATTTTATCTCCGACAAATAAACTTTTTTTACATGAGATACCACCATTTACAACTCTTAAAGCACCATTTGAGTCGCTTGTTGCATCTTGATCATGATTTACAAATAATTTTCCTGAGACTGTTGTATCATCCCCTGTTCCATTTCCAAGAGTATTATCACCTTGAGTTGTTAAATTACCTGTAACCTGTAGGGTATTACCCGAAGCAATATTTACAGTTCCACTATCAGCAACAAGTCTTAAATTTCCTGAAGTTGAATCAATCTGATTATTTTGTGTGACACCCAGTCTTACGTTGTGACCTCTGACACCACCAGTAACTTCAAGTAAATTATCAGGATTAGTAAATGAAATTCCTCCATCTCTATGTAACTCTAATGGACTTCCACTAGTAGATGCTAACATAACACTAAATGTTCCTGCTCCAACTGCTGTTATGTCAACTGAATCAGCAGAAGTGGCATTACCAGTTACATTACCAGTAAGATTACCTGTAAAGTTTGTTGAGGTTAAAGTATGACTTGCAAAATTATATGTGAGATCGTTACCTTGAAGACCTTCTTCTGTAGCAGCAGTTATCATTGTGCCAGATGTCTTATCTGTTAGTACTACCCTTTGAGTGCCTGAAGTTGGTTCACTTAATTGTGCACCAGTATTTGTTAAATTAGTACCGTCTCCGTGGAAATTATCTGCATATACATTTGCAAATCTAACAGTATTTGTACCAATATTTGAAGTACTATCAACCTGAGCTTTAAAATTACCACCAATCCAAATATTTTTGGCAACACCAAGACCGCCATCAATTTCAACAGCACCTGAGTTTATACTTGTTGCTTGTGTAGTAGATCTAAATTTAGCAGATTGTGCCCTTATATCACCCTCAACAGTAAGTCTTGCATTTGGATTTGCTAATCTAACATTTTCATTAAATGTAACAGGACCATCGAATTGTGATAATATTTGTTTTGATGTTCCACCTTCAACAAGGATTCTTTCCTTAACAATAACCTCATCTGCAACCAAACTTAATCTATTTGGATCTTCTCCTGTGATTGTTGGAATTGGAATATCAAATGTGGATTGTTGTCCACTTGATGAAGAAATCTTGGTGTTTCCAATGTAGAAATCACCCTTATCATTCATACCTGTGTAAACAACATTACCACATGAAGTTTCTTGTGACTGAGATAAAAATTCTTCTCTCTCTGTTAAAGAACGATTTTGTAATTGTGGTAAAGCAGTTGAATAGTTACCTGGACCATATCCAACATATTCAAAGGTGTGACCTGATGCTCTTAATATAGATGGTCTTCTTAACTCAATTGGTAATGGTTTTATTTTTTTAATTAATACATTATTAGGATGAGATGCACTTATCGTACCAAGAGCACCACGAATAAACGTTAAATTATCATTATTACCTCCACCTATAGTATTACTTGCTACTCTTAATATTTCACCTTCTATTTGAACATAAGTTCCAATCGGGAATCTTTGTCTAATTTGATCTGCGTCGGTTGCTGAAAGAACGTTAGAGGTCGAACCATTCAATAAACGAACACGTATTCCAGACTCAGATGCATTAATTGCTTCATTTGCTCTTAAAGTATCATGATCATATATCGATAGTCCTCTAACACCAACATTTTCACCAGCAGATGATGATAATGCTTCGTTCGCAGATAAACCATGTTTTAGAATATATTTTGGAGATGAAAGTGAAGATGTGGTTGTGGCAGTAAATGTATTAAAATCTACTACTGACTGAACAACAAAATCTCCAAGACTAGTATCAGTTGCATTCAACACACGGAATGAATTTCCGACAATTAATCCATGTGAAGTGTTGCAATTAAAAGTAGTAACACCATTACTATGAGAAGATGAACTAATAGTAATCCATGGTCCTAAATCAATTACTTGTTGACCTTCTAATATAACATCTGATGCAGTTTTCTTTACAGTAATTGCATTTGTGCTGCCTACTGAATGAATACGATAATATGCATCAGTTCCAGTAGATAAACCAGTTACTTGAACATAATTACCAGTTGCAGTTGAGATACCTGCTGTATTAATAGTGATATTCGCACTTGGTGAACCACCTATACCACCAGTCGCAACAGATGAACTATCAAAAAATAATTGTTCACCATTTGTATATCCAGAACCACCCTCTGTTATATTGACTGATGTCACAGAGCCACCAGATACTGTTACTTGTGCAGTTGCTCCATCCCAAGTTGCAAGTGCAGGACTTGCATTACCATTGAATAATTTAATATTATAGTAAGTTCCATTTGTATGTCCAGAACCACCATTCAAATTATTTTGTCTATTTAAGGATTGATATTCATGTTGGGCATTGAAAGTAAGAGTAGCAGTTGTACCACCATCATTTACAGTGCTTATAGTATCTGTAACACCAAATGTATTTAAAAACTTATTTGCTGTTTCTCTGGTGATACTCTTCTTTAAATCATTAGTGACAACATCACCGATTGGAAATCTTTTTGCGTAAGTTGTTGCTTGAGGTGGGTTATCATCAAAATTATCTCTATCATGCTCTGGATATAAATTAACAATATTTTGATTAAATTTGTCAGCGTCAAATTGGTTTGATGGATCAATTAGTGTATTATCTGCATTAAGAACATATAAATGATAAATTCCATCTTGAACCCCTTGTATATAAGGTGTGATAGTTTCGGTTCTATAAACAAAAAGATTTGATTGTACATCATTACGTTCAAATCTAGGTAGTAAAGTTGAACGAGTATGAGTATTATTAATAAATGTTCCAACAGTATGGACAGATCCTAGAACATCTGTATTAGAATATTTGAATTGTTTGCTGTTGTCAATATCTGTAACTATAAAAGTACCATTATATGCCTTGTCATCTACACCACCAGTGTTTGTTGAACTTTGAACATTCTTAACAATAATTTGATTCCCAACCTTCATGTTATGAGGTTTATCTGAACGCAAAGTAACCTTGTTAGTTCCAGAATCAAAAGTTACATGTGAAATGAATCTTAGATTACGATTAAATTCATAATCTGCTGATGTAATCGTATTTTTATTAAAATCAGCATTTGAAAGCACGTTTGTTGAACTTGAATCTTGAAGAACAAATCCTTCTGTAGGATCTCTTCCATTAACTAATTCTTTTGGTACAACATATCTAACTTTATAAATTTTCTCATCAATACCTCTATCGTCTTCTTTTCTTAAAACATATGTAATGTCATCAGTTGATGCCCCCTGATAAAGTCCACCTGAATATATTGTATTAGACGTACCAGGTAAAGTATGAATAAACCATCGAGTTCCATCGAATTGCACTGGATGACCTGCATCACCTGGTTTTTTATCAGATACACGACTAATAATCGTAAACTTTTGATTTGTACTGGCAACTGTATTAATAAAGACTGGGGTATCTAAATCAGCATTTGTTTTTGATGATGCAATTCTAATTTGATTAGTTCCAAGGGATGCATCATTACCATTACCATTATTAGTGCCTGTGATTGCAAAATAAACTGTATGAGGGTCGATATTTTCTGGTAAATCACCATCATCAGCAAATATTCTTATAGATTCTCCATTCTGAAAATTATGTTGATTATTAAGAGTAAATACTGATTTATTAGATGCTGTAGCAGCAGAGTGTGTTGCTTCAAATGATTTTTCTGAGGTAACAGTTGTTCCTGATGTGTTAAGGGTTGTATTGTCAAAAACACCAGCATTTGCCATAACAACGGTTGCTTGAAATGTTCCACTATCATTGTCAACGTATATTTTCTCTCCTACTTTTGCACCAACTCTAAATCCTTGTACAATATGAGATGGTGGAATCGTCTCTGACTCTTGTCCAAAAAGATATAATCTCCTATTACTATTCGTATTTGATGCGTCAACCTGTAAATACTCAATTTTTTGTTCAGTAGTAACAATTGAACGTGGTGTAATAATTGATGTTACAAATCCCTTGTCATCTTTTGCAAATGCTTCCTTTTTAAATCCTTCTGCAGCAAGAGCGAATGTACCGAAGTTAGAGTTTGAGTTTGTAATTGATGCGTCAGCACCATTTATCATATTGAAATGACTATGGAAACCAATCGCAAATACCGATACAATCTGAACAACTGCATCATTTGAAACTTTAATGTGAGAAGTTCTAAATCCTTTTCTATAATTTGCTTCTTGATCTAAATGATAAACGGTATTTGGGTTTGTAGAAGAAGATTCAGAAGATAATAATTCACCAGTCTGTTTTGTAAACTGAATACCACTATAAGTTCTATTAGTAGGGTCATATTTTACAAAAGCACGGTCATCTTTTTGTAGTGAAACTGCTGTAAATTGAGCAACCACCATAGATCTGAAACCTGTCGCCTTTGCACCATCAGCATGCATACCTTGCATACCATATACTGAACGCAATGATATGTTAAAGATATATGGTGATGCACCTGAAACTGTATCAGTCTCAACTAAAACTTGTGCGTTAGCAGCACTCAAACCTCCAGCAGATCCTGCTGGTAAATTTGGTCTAACAAATGGAAGTAAATATGTAAATTGAGTCGTACTTATAACACTTCCTACCTTTGTAGAAATATTATAGTCAGGAACGTTTACACCTCTAATTTTAATTGGTGTGCCACCTGATAAATTATGTGGTCCTGATGTTGTTACTGTGACTTGTTGGCCTGGTGTTGCACCATCACCAGATTCAATATTTGTTATATTTACAGGGTCAGTCGCAAATGCTCCTACTATCTCAAATTCGGGTCTCTGAGGTGCAAATGCTTTTGGTGCAGCAGGATACTTTTGATCAATCTCACGACCTGATGCCCTATTGAAAGCATTTGTTAATTTACTATAAAATATATCTAAATCTGTTAAATCACTGAACTGTTCAAATCTATTGACACCATCTGCATACTCAAAACATGTAAGTTTGTGGTGAGAAAATGTTGGTTTTGATCGATTACTCTCGGTAAAATCGACTGAATCTGTAAAAACTGTACCACTTTCATCGCCATCAAAGATAGTGAACTGCCAGAAGTAACAAGCACCAGTGATTCTAAAAATCGCACTACTAGCAACATTTACATCTGTTGGATTTGGAACATATTTTGGTCTTACTTTGGTTTTTCTTAAATCTAAACCTACTATAGAAGTTCCTCTTGGAACAACAACACCACCATTTACACTATTAAATTTGTATAAAATATTATCTTCATTTGTTAAATCAAAATTAGAATCTAATGTTAATTCAAAAGTATTTGACGCACCACTTGTTGCACCAGCAGGACTAACGGCATTTGCAACACCAGAGTCATTTCTTATTGCAAAACCAGGTCTATTATCAACTATGTGTTCACCAGGAAAAAGTAATATTGTTGTTCTTTCTACTAAATCGTTATCATCTCCACGTAAATATGAAAACCTTGCAGCTTCGATTAACGCCCTCTGTATCGTTTTGAAGGGTTTAGTCAATGAATTACCTTGATTTTCAATACCATCGGTTGAATCAAGATCATTTGGATTAACATAAAGAATACGTCCTTCAGTATTCTTTATAAAATTCTCTAACTTATTAAGAGGCATCTTTTTTAACTACTATAATTGATGGCAGTACCATTCTATTCTAGGTGTATTTAGCCTAGTAAACGTCCCATCAAATGATTATTTATCCTTATCAAGAACTAAATCTTTATATACAATTTGGATTGGTTCAAGTAATTCATCACATACTCTAATGATTCTCATAAATTCATCTGGTGTATCACAAAATATTTTTTTACTTGTACCATCATCACTAATGAGATTAAAAGAACGTGAGCAAATGTCAACCTCTACTTGAAAAAGATAGTCATCCATATTAGATATGTTTTATCTACTATAGCATATGTATGAAAAAAATCAAGTTTGATCAACATAATACCAAGTTACAGCAACTCTTTTTCTACCTTCTTCAACCACTTGACCAGCATGAGGATAACACCAATTAGATGGAAAAATTAAAGCATAACCAGGTTGTGGTTTGTAAGTTTTATGGACAAAAGATGTTCCACCACCTTTAAAACCATCATTTAGATATACAATAACAGATATTTTACGATGATATTCTTTTTGTTCCTCACGAGTCGCAGCATCATGGTGAAATTTATATTCTTGTGATTTTTCGTATTGCAAAATTTGGATACCTTCTCTCCATGATTTTGTATCATATCCACCAGGCACTGGGTAATAAGAAAAATTAGAGTGAATGTTTTGAACTCTTCTTTTATATTCATCCAAACCTAAATTTATTTTATTATGAAAATTTATTGTTAGTTCATGTGAATCAACAAGAAAAGTTCCAGTGCTTGTTCTTATACTACTATCGACTACTTCATCACCTTTTGTTCCAAATACTTGATTTCTTCCAAATTTCAAAGTATCGATGAATTGGTTTAAATCTTTTAGTTCTGATGGTTCAAGTATTTTAATAATCTGAATCAGATCATTCATATTATGATGGTTGAGTTGGCCAAGTTGGATTTTCAGGATCACTTGTGTTAGCAGGTAAATCTCTCAATGTCTGTCTATAAGTAACCCATTCTGCTTTTTTTGAATCTGTAAGACCTGCATCATTCAGTTGAGTATAATCAGACGCAAACAAAAGACCATTTCTCTGTCTTCTAAGTAATTCCCATAATTGGTCAGTTGTCAAAGTTTCTGACTCTTTAATTATTTGAAGTTCATTATTAAATGAAGTTTCGGCTTGAGAATAAATTCCTATAGATGAAACTATTTCATTTGGTTTACCATCATTATATTCTATTTCACCAGATGTTCCATACCAATGAAAAGCATGAACATCACTAGGAATCCAAGAGATATCTGTGGTAACACCAACTAATCTTGTGCTACCAATACCAATTACCCTATCCTGTGGGACTACTACTACTTTGGTGTTCATATTCTAATATTGCTTATAAGAATCTAATTTGTCTATATTTATAGGTGTATTATTATCATTTAATGCCTTTGTTTCTCGTGATTGCACTAACATTTCACCCACTCTTACTGTTTCATTTCGAAAAGATTCAACAGCAGAACTCGTTGATCTTTGTTGTTGTGAATTTTCAATTAATAGCATTGGCATCCAAGTGACTGCACAACCCCATTCATCCACTTCCTTACCTGTCTGCGGATTTGTTCCTCTTACTTGTGTGAACCAACTACATTTTAATCCGAGACAATCTTCTCCGATAAGTGGGCAAAATTTTCCTTGTTCGAGTTGCATTAATCTTTTACTGCTATTATAACATCTAGGTATCTAACATTCAAGTTAACATTACCAGAGAATGAGTGATTATGAGTTGAAGCATCACCAATATCTAGGGTACAAACGTTAGTACCAGGACCATTACCACCAGAGTTATTAATAAATCTGGAAGCTGTTCCAGTTGGGTTGGTAAAGTCACCAACACCATTAATAAATGCGTCAATACCAAACCTACCAAGTATAGCAGGTAATTGTGTTTTTGTCAAGGTACGATTTCCAACAGTACCACTTACACCTCTAAGACTTTGAAATGCAGTTGTAAAATCCACACCACCACCAGAACCGCTCCAATTTGTGTCACCTCTTACAACTCTTAATGCTCTCTCATTTACTGATGAATTATCTCTTGTCCATCCAGTCGGTGCATTTTGTTGCTGGAATATCATACGAGTTCCAGATGGGAATTCATAATCATCACCCTCTTGTCCTTTTTGTCCCTTTTGTCCTTTAGCACCTGATGAACCAGTTGCTCCTTTTTGACCTGTGTTTCCTTTTGAACCCGTTGCTCCTTTTTGACCAGTTCCTGTCGCTCCTTTTTGACCTTTAGAACCATCATCACCTGTGCTTCCTTTTTGACCAGTTCCTGTGTTTCCTTTATCACCTGTGTTTCCTTTTGAACCTGTGCTTCCTTTTGAACCTGTGCTTCCTTTATCTCCATCTTCACCTGGTTCTCCTTTTTGACCCTTTTGTCCTTTTATACCAGTTCCATCGTTTCCGTCTTGACCTTTTTGTCCTTTCTGTCCTTTATCACCCTTTGATCCCTCTATACCATCTTGACCTTTTTGTCCCTTCTGTCCTTTTTCACCCTTTTCACCTTTTTGTCCCTCTTGACCCTTTTGACCTTTTTCTCCTTTAATACCAGAATCACTAGGATTAGCCCACTGTGGTGCTGAAGCACTGCCCTGACTGACTATGATTTGACCTGATGTTCCGTAATTTGCTCCAGATAGTCCTATTTGTCCAGAACTTCCTATGCGAAATCTTTCTGCTATTGAACCATGACCACCAGTTTCAAATTTAAGACCATTACTTTCCTGAACAATTCTACAGTCACGATCCTCTGTACCTAAAGTCGCAAAATCAATAAATGCTCCATTTTCTCTTGTTAATTCAATTGAACCAGTAGAAGTTAATACAACATTATTATTAGCATCAGATAATGCTCTTATAGATCCTGTAACATCTAACTGAGTGGTTGGCGAATTATTATTAATACCAACTTTTCCTGGTTTAATTCTTATTGTCTCAGTTCCACCAGCGGTAAAACCTAACTGATTACCTGCTGGATGATTGAAGAAAGTATCAGTATCGTTCTCCATGATAAGTCGAGCATCATTATTAACGGTGTTTACATCAAAAGTAAACATCAAATTATCATTATCACTCTCATAGAATTTTACAAGTCCATCTGCGAAAAGATTTAAGTTACCATCACCATTTATTTTGCAAATTCCATTATTGGTTGTATGTAAAAATAAATCATTACTAATTACAACATCGTTTGTGAACGTTGCTAATCCGACATTATCAATGCGAAATCTCTCTGTCCCCTCAGTTGTAACTTTGAAGTGACCATTTGATCCTGTGTCAACTACTTCTGCCTCTGTATTTCCTTCAAATATTTTATCTGGAGTTCCTGTACCTGTTCCTTGCTGTCCTTTTTCACCTTTCTGACCCTTTTCTCCCTTTTGTCCTTTCTCACCCTTTTCTCCTTTCTGTCCTTTTTCACCCTTATCACCTTTCGTGCCTTTTATACTATTTCCATCATTACCCTTTTCACCTTTTTCACCCTTATCTCCAGTATCTCCTTTCTGACCTTTTTCACCCTTGCTTCCTCCTATACCAGACTCTCCTTTTTGTCCCTTTTCACCTTTATCACCTTTATCACCTTTTTGTCCTTTATCACCTTTATCACCTTTATCACCTTTAGTTCCAGTGCCATCTGTTCCAGATATACCTTTCTGTCCTTTTTCACCTTTAGTTGAATTATCATCACCTTTTTGACCTATATTTCCCTTATCACCTTTATTTCCTTTTGCTTCAACATCACCTTTTTGTCCTTTTTCTCCTTTTTGTCCTGGTGATCCAGTTAATCCAATATCTCCTTTATCTCCTTTAGGACCTTCCTCTCCCTTTGCACCAGGATCTGGTACTCTATTCCATGCAAATCCATTCCATCTCCATGTAACATTAGAAACAGAGAAGAGATCACCAACTGAAGGATTGTTAGGAAAATTTACTGCCATATTATGATGGTATCGTCGGCCAAGTTGGATTTTGAGGGTCAGATTCTGTTGCTGGCAAATCCCTTAAGTTTTGTCGATAAGTTTTCCACTCATTCTTTTTTGCATCAGACAAAGGAGAATCAGTGAATTGAGTCCAGTCACTTTCTCTCAACAAAATACCTCTCATTTTGCGAAGAGCACTAATATAATCAGTTCCATATCTTTCTTTAATTGAGGAATAATCAGTGGAATAATCAGTTTCCATTATTATAACTTTTTTTTGTATTTATATCATAATAAAATATTCGATTGACCAACATCATTACTAGCCAACCAACCAGTTGCTATATATTTTGCTTCATATGGTGGATTACCTCGATGTAGGTGAGTAAAAGAACCAGGAAAAATTAATACTCTACCTGCTTTTGGAATTATTTTTTGTTTTTGATATAAAAATTCTGTCTCTCCACCTTCTTCTACATCATTAAAATATACAGACCAAACTAAAGTTCTACTAGCACAGGCAATATTATTTGTTTCTGAGTGCCATCCATGATATCCTCCAGTTGGTATTGTTTTTTGTAATAAACAAGTAGTGCTATGATAATTAAAATTCTTTAAAAAAGGATACCAATCAAGGTATTGTTCTAAACAAACTCTAACTGCACATAATATATGGTTTGCTACAGATGGATTGAATGCTGCAATATCTATTTGAGAGTCTTGGACATAAGTGTGATTTCTCGGAACAATCTGAACTGATTCATCTAAAGTCTTTATTATCAAATTACAAAAATCATCTAATATGACATTATCCCATACTCCAATAAAATCTTCATGAGAAGAGAGTTCAGGAACATTAATTGTTGGATCAAACATATTATTGTTTACAACTATTATAACATATTTTTATGATTTGTAAACTACTAATCTTTTTCACATAGTATCATATCAAGATATTTAACTCTCAAGTCGAGTGTATCAGAAAAAGCATAAGATCCATCACCATGAGTGTGTGATGTTCCAGAAAAAGAATAAGATCCAGAACCGTGAGTGTGTCCACCACCCCCACCTGTATTAGAAGTCTTACCTCTATTCGCTACAGAGTTGGAAGCAACGATGTTATATGATTCATATATATCACTCGCACCAGTACCACTACCAGGATAGTTATTAGAACTTAAATTTGAATTATTTCTTTGTTCTCCATGATTACCCGATCTAAATGTTCTGTGAAAGTGAGATGGAATTTGATTTGATGATAATGTAGTGCTACCACTAGTACCACTAATAGAACCACCAGCAGTTTTGCTACCACTAGTACCAGTAACATTCCCTGATATAGTATGGTTTTTAAAGACATCTGAAAAATCTTCATTACCAGAAGCACTACCACCACCACTATCATTTACAACTCGCAGTGCTCTATCATTAAAAGTATTGCCATCTAATTGTGTCCATCCCGTAGGTGCGGATGAATTATAAAATAACATTCTTGATCCAGTTGGTACGTCTGTAGCACCTGGTCCTGAAGGTCCTGTCGGTCCTGTCGGTCCTGTCGGACCTGTCGATCCTTTCGAACCTTTTGAACCTGTTGGACCTGTCGGTCCTGTTGAACCTGTCGATCCTTTATCACCTGTGTCACCTGTGTTTCCTTTGGAACCATCTGATCCTCCTTCTCCTTTATCACCTGTGTCACCTGTACTTCCTTTGGAACCCACTTCACCCTTTTGACCCTTTTGACCCTTTTCACCTTTGTCACCAGTGCCTCCTGTAGGTCCACTTGAAGCGATAAGTTGATAAAATGGATCACGAATATAAAGTGAATTTGAACCCATACCAGTCCAATTTAAAACAACAATAGATGCCCATACTGCTGTTGATGTTGGTGTGTAGGTAAAGTCGGTTGTCTGCCAGTCAGTGGTTATTGCAGTGTTTTCTTTCCAAGTACCTACTCTTCTAGTATCTTCCTGTGCAAGACTATTTGTTGCACTATTCGATATTACGAGTTTACCATCAGGAAGTGCAGCATCATATTCATAAAGTCTAACATAAAATCCACTACCACTTGCTGCAGACGCTTTAAATTTTATTGATAGTTTATGAGATTCACCAGATGCTAAATTAACACGAAACGCTGGAAAAGATGCTCCAATAGTGTTATCACTGGAGGATTGTAATTCTAATGCTAATTCAGATGCATTGTATGAAATTGTATCTTGGTTTTGATTACTGTAAGCAGCGATAGCACCGTAAGGATCGTCAATTTTTCCTGTCTCTCCTTTTTGCCCTTTATCACCTTTTTGTCCTTTATCACCTTTATCACCTTTATCACCTTTTATTCCATCTACACCTGACTGACCTTTTTGACCCTTATCTCCTTTTTCTCCTTTATCTCCTTGAGCACCAGTTAAACCAGTTTCACCCTTTTGACCTTTTTCACCTTTTTCACCTTTTTGTCCTTTTGTTGAATTATCTTCTCCCTTTTGTCCTTTTTCTCCACTTTCTCCTTTTTGACCTTTCTGACCCTTTTCTCCCTTTTGTCCTTTCTCACCCTTATCACCTTTTGTTCCTTTTACACCAGGACTTGCAGGTAATTTCCAAGCAGAACCATTCCATTCAAATGTTACACCATTGCTAACAAATGTGTCGCCTGTGTTAGGACTATTTGGAAAATTAACTGCCATGATTTATATAGAACTCTAAGAGGGTTTAGTTGGCCAAGTTACCGATGTAAAATCTAAATCATTATTAGAGTCCAAACTTGGTGTTGAATTAGCAGGTAAATCTCTTAATGCCTGACGATAAGTTTTCCAATCATTTGAGATTGCAACACCAGTATCTATAGATCTTACTGTCACCCAATCAGTCTCCGAGAGTAAGAAATTTCTCTCTTCACGCAGCAATCTCATCGCTTCTGCTGCATCAAGTTCAGAAATCTTATTATTGATTTCTGTTTCTGTTGGTATAGTATAACTACTATCTAACCATTCAAGACCAGATAAATCATCACCACGAAGAATCCATTCTGCTCCTGGTCTAAGTATTAATATTGCGTCTGAGATTGTGTATTTCATTTTTTTAAGGTTTAATTTCTATTACCCATAGAGAGGCATCTCTTATCTGAACATTAGCGTATGAAGAACTTGATGCAGTATAGTTAACCTGCAAACGATAAGTTCTATTACTGGTGTTTGAAGAATTATCAAAGCCAATTAATTGGAAACGGTTATCATCAGTGTAACTTATAGAATTAGTTCGTACTATCTTAGCACTTTGTATGGAACCATTAGACGCAGATAATTTTGCTCTAGCGTACCAATTATTATTCTGACTACCACCTCTTCTTAATTGAAAAGTAGCAACTATCATGACTCTACTTCCTGAACTAGAAGGTTGAAAGGTTCTCGAAAGATGAGTTCCATAATTACCACTATAGTAACTACTACCACTGTAAGTTGTGCTAGAACCATTATGTGATGAAGCTCCACCTTGTCCTGCAGGACCCGTTGAACCTGTTGGTCCTGTAGGTCCTGTGGGTCCTGTGGGTCCATTAGGTCCAGTAGGACCTGTGGGTCCAGTAGGTCCAGGTGGACCTGCAATGGTAGGTGCATTTATGGTAACTTGACCGTCATTATTTCTAGTTACAGAGACAGCACCTGAACCTACCAATCTTACAGAATCATCTGTTCCAGATGAAGCATTTAACCATAGATATGGATTCGTATCATTTCCACCAGATCCACCATTTGCTTCTCTCCTAGCTCTTAATTGATAAGTTGTATTTGTATCTGTATAGGATGTTATATAACCTGTATCATTATTGAAATGAGAAATATTTGTTGGTGTATTTTGTATATCAGAGTAATTTATGTCACCACCAACAGTAGAAGCAGTGACAAATGTTAAACCACTTGCACTACCATTAACTTTTACATACTTATTAGCATCACCAGAATAACTACTGGGTGTGTCATCTAAATCTGTGAAATCTCCAGTGATTCCACTTAAGGGTATAGTAGTGGTTAAATTACTTAATGATCCAGTTCTACCTAATGTTAGAGTTCCTGCACTAAAGGTAAGTTGATCTACATAATTATCAACACTACCACCAACTGTAGAAGCATTAACCCAATTAACTTGAGAACCTGTTGAAACAAGAACTTGACCATTTGAACCCTTTTGACCATCTTTATCTTCAAGACCTGCATTGAGACGAACATCTCTTGCCATATAAAGTTCTGATCGGTTCAATTTCATCCATTGTGTAAACGATCCAGTTACATCTACATTATCGTAGTCACCTATTTCAATATATTCTGTACCATTATCATCAGATGTTGAAATTCTTAGATAACCAGCATTATTACCGCCTAACCATTCGATGTTTGCATCATCATTGACAGCATTACCAGGACCAAATCGAATACGATTTAGATCTAATTGAGTAACATCAAGATTTGCACTAGAAGCAATGTTTAGTTCATTTGCACTTGTTCTAGTAACTGTGATATTACTACCTCCAGTAATTGTGATGTCATCATTGCCAGAACCATCTGATGGGTCTAATCTTATTGCTGTTGAACCACTTGGAACTAATAAATCATAAGTTGTATTAGTATTCGCACCTGACCCTGTATCAGTATTTGTAAATGTAATTTTATCTCCAGAACGTGAGATACTTAAACCAGTTCCTGCCTCTAAAGTTATATCATCTGTTGAACTTGGATTAGTTCCTGTTAATCTTATTCTTTCCTCATCAGTATTGAGACCATTAACACATGATAGACCGTAAGTTGTATTATTATCTGATGATTGATCATCAACAACTAAATCAATTGTTCCATCTGAATCTTGGTAAGTTGCAGATATTCTTGTCTCTGTATTATTAGTGAACATCGCACCAACAATATCTTGGACTTGCTCTGCTGATAATTGTGTATTATCATTTTGAGAAACAAATGTTATTTGACCATCATTATTTCTGGTAATGGTCATGTTGCTGCCACCAACTAATCTAACTGTATCGTCAGTGCCTGATCCTGAAGCATCTAATAATAAATTAGGGTTATTATTTGAACCAGAGACTTGCTGTGCTTTTAAT
>MDTE01157835.1_pt1 | contig 18272 bp, 17 predicted proteins | sample 811231 | NCBI WGS metagenome assembly MDTE01 (sample SAMN05326651, study PRJNA326480) | marine metagenome | isolation source: seawater | place: Indian Ocean: Red Sea | collected 2010 | reverse complement strand
GTTTAACAGTTAATCTTTAACTGCACAATCGGTAATACTCATTGTGCTTTCACCAAACCGAGCAAAGGTAATAAGAACAAGATTCACTGCATTAAGCATTAGCTCAACACCCATCAAAATACCAATTGAATTACGCTTCGAAAGTGAAATTATGAGGCCTATAGCAAATAAAAGAATTGAAACTGTTAAAAAATGTTCAAGTGTTAAAGTCACGACACGCTATCTCCTTCCTCATCTTCTTGTCTTCGAACGATCATGAGTGCACCTACAAGAGCAGCTGTCAGCAAAACCGATGCAAGTTCAAAAGGTAACACCCACACAGATAACAAAGCGGACCCCAGGACCTCAGCAGATAATACTGGTTCAACATTAGTCACGTTCCAACCAGTATCGTAGAGAACAAATAACAAAACGGCAGCAAGAGTGGTTCCCAATAAGAGAGCCGGCAAAACCATACTTGTTTCGCTATTGTCACGCTCCGCGCGCGGTGTAAGTACTATCGCAAACAAAATTAAAACTGAAATTGCACCTACATAAATAATAATTTGTGCCATAGCCAAAAAATCTGCAGAAAGCAAAATGAAAAATCCAGAAACACCCAAAAATGCAACTATCAGAAAAAGAACTGCGTGAATTAGGTTGCGGGAAGCCATAACTCCCCCTGCAGAGGCTAAGGTCAATGCGGCAAGAATCCAAAATGCAACGGTAATTCCGAAACCACTCATAAAGATGGTCCTCCCTGCCCAAGATCTACTGGACGATATCCACCCGGTTCATTTACAAGACGTGGCTTCGTAGGTCTCTTTTTTGGATCATACCGAAAAACTTTTGCCCAAATGAAGATAATTCCCACCATCAGAACAATATTCACCGCACCGAATGCCCAAACAATTGCATCAGGCAAATCGTTTGAAGTCCAAATTAAACGTTCTACTGCTACTACGAGAAGATTGATCAATGCAACCGGCAGTAGAAACTTCCAGGCAAATGCCATTAATTGATCTATCCGCAGACGCGGCAAGGTACCTCTTGTCCATATAAATACAAAGTAAAACAAGTACGTTTTAAGAATGAAGATCAGCCAAGGCGGCACCCATTGCTCAAGTCCGAATAATGACCACCCACCAAAAAAAATAGTAGCTGCGAAAGCAGAGGCTCCCAAAGCATAGGCAATATCCATACCATAGAACAAACCCCATCGCATTCCGGAATACTCAGTTAGATATCCGGCAACAATTTCTGATTCAGCTTCAGCAATATCAGTGGGGGTGCGATTTAATTCAGCACTCACTCCAATAAAATAAACAGCGAAAGCAATCGGCTGAATTAAGATCATCCATGTAGGTATATCCTGCTGCCAATAAACCATTCCTTGTAAGCTCATCGTGCCAGAGAGAACTGAAACAGCAAGCAATCCTAATACAAGTGGAATTTCATAAGAAATTGACATCGCGACAATACGCATAGCTCCAAAGAGACTGTATTTATTGTTCGAGCTCCAGCCAGCCATGAAAGAAGCGATGACAGGCAAGGAGGAAATTGCTAAAAAGTACATGAGGGAAACTGGGATATCTGCAAAAACCATACGTGGTCCAAATGGAATAACCGCAAATATTAAAATAGCAGGAGCCACGAACAAAACAGGAGCAGCCCACATGATGATGCGATCAGCAGAGCGCGGAGTTAATGCTTCTTTTTGTAAGAGTTTGATTGCATCTGCAACTGGTTGAAGAAGACCTAATGGCCCAACCCTATTAGGTCCCTGACGAGATTGCATCCGTCCAATAAGACGACGTTCACCATAAACTCCAACGTAAAGTTGAGAAGGCAAAACAAACACAACAAAAAAAGCAACGAATCCTAAAAGTGCTGTAATTACGTAAACCAATCCAGTCGGAAAAATATGATCTAATCCTTCAAGAACAACACGGTAAAGATTCGCCAAATCTCTTAAATCATACCAATGGTCAGTAGCTAGAAAAGGAAGCATTAGCGATCAATCTCCCCTACAACAATATCGACAGACCCCAGCGCAATAATCGCATCCGCCACACTGGCCCCCACAGTCATTTCTTTGAGTACCGAAAGGTTTATCAAGGAGGGAGGACGTATATGGAATCTAAACGGCGAAGGCCCACCATCACTGACAAGGTAATATCCTAATTCACCACGAGGACTTTCAATTCTGGCATAGGCCTCGCCTGCCGGAGGACGAAAAGCAAGTGGAACCTCAGTGCTATGAGGACCTCCCGGCAAATCATCAAGCGCTTGTTCAATAATTTTGATACTTTGCCTCATCTCTTCAAGCCTGACAGTAAAACGATCATAAGCATCGCCTTTATAGCCAATAGGAATCTGAAAATCATATTTCTCATAACCAGAATAGGGATCCGCTTTTCGGATATCCCAAGCAACACCGCTACCACGGAGCATTGGACCCGTTAGACTAGCTCCAATCGCTGTTTCTGGCGAAACAACAGCAACATCTCGAGCACGCGCAATAAAAATCTCATTTTCAGCTAAAAGCTCCTGCCCATCAGCAATGGTTTGTCGTAATCGGGGCAGTAAATTACGTACAGCTTCTTCAAATCCTGAGCGTAATTCAAACGCCACCCCACCTATGCGCATATAATTACAGGTCAAGCGAGCCCCACTAGTCATTTCAAAAATATCTAAAATGCGCTCACGTTCACGGTTAAACCACATCACAGGCGTTTGCCAAGCACCAGTATCATTCGCAAAAGCACCAGCCCCCATACAGTGGCTAGCGAGGCGCTGCAATTCAGCCATTATCACTCTGATCGCCTGCCCTCTAGCTGGAACAGACAAGCCTCCTAACTTTTCAACCGCTAGGCAATACCCTAAATTATTAGACATCGAAGATAGGTAATCCGTGCGATCTGTGAACGGAATATTTTGCGTGTAAGTCCGTTCTTCCGCCAATTTTTCCATTGACCTATGTAAATATCCTATAACCATTTCAGCATCCGTAATTTGCTCACCATCTACGGTTACCTTCACACGAAAAACACCATGTGTGGAAGGGTGTTGCGGCCCAATATTCATCACAAACGGTTCGGTTTTAATTATTTCACTCATTCGACTGTATGCACCGGCGGTTCAGGTTTAGCTGCGGTTCCTGAAAATTCATTTAATCCTGGTTGAAGGCCACCTGGCATCGTTAAGAAATCCTTCCTCAGAGGCCAGCCAGGGTATCCTTCCCATAATAAAATTCTAGTCAGATTAGGATGATTTTCAAAACGGATACCGTATAAATCATATGCTTCGCACTCTTGCAACCAGGCACCGTGCCAGACAGAAGTGACACTCGGCAAAACAGGACTTTCCCTATCTAAAACTTCGACCTTCACCGAAGCGATACAATTCTTTTCGAGGGACTGTATATGATAAATAACTTCAAATTTGTCCCAATAATCTGCTGCACAAAGATTAGTAAGATGCACGAAATTACTATCAGCATCATCCCTTAAGGCAATCATTGCTTCCACCAACTTTTCAGGGACCAAGTAACATGCATTTTCTTCAACACGAGAAATTGAATCAGGTACAAGCTTAGATAAAGACTCGGCAATTTCTGTAGAAGACCACCAACGAGTAGCCATTAGCGCCACTCCAATAAACGTTTCCGCCAAGCATAAAGACCACCAACTACAAAAGTGGCAAGAAAAATGACCACTTTGAGAAGACCCGCTGCACCAGCTTCTTCAAAAACAAGGGTCCAGGGGAAAAGAAAAACGATTTCTACATCAATTAACAAAAACAACAAAGCAAAAACATAAAAACCAAAATTGAACTGCGGAAGAGAAGAGCCTCGAGTCACCATTCCACACTCGTATGTATCTTCTTTAACAGGGTCAGAACTTACCCGTGGACGTACACGAACGAATTGAAAAACCCAAGACTGAACAAGCGCTCCTGCCGGAAAGACTAGAGCGATAATTACTAGTACAGCAATATGACCATATTCGTGAAGCACGTATTTACCTACAATAGTTTACAAAATTTTCACTAAAGGGCTGACGAAATATAGCACGTAGTCTCAAAATCATACAAAGTTATTCATAATTCTGTCGCTATATGAGCTGTACAATAAAAAAAACAGCGATTTTCACTGAATTTCTCCAATAATTCCATACGTGAAAACAAGGCTGTACAATCGATGACATTGAGGACGCACTGTGAGGAGTGTAATGGTAAATAAAAAGGCTGAATCCTTCCCTGTCGGCGAAGCACCACCAATAGGCCAAGTGCCGAAAAAAATGCACGCCCAATTAATCCGTCAAGAACGTTACGGTGAACCTAAGGATGCTTTTCAAACTGAATTGATTCCTATCCCAGAAGTCGGACCAGACGATGCTCTTGTCTATGTAATGGCTGCAGGCGTCAACTACAACAATGTCTGGGCTTCATTAGGCAGCCCGGTCGACGTAATAGCTTCAAGACAAAAAGCTGGAGAGGCTGAAGATTTCCATATAGGTGGATCTGACGCATCAGGAATTGTTTACGCCGTTGGTGACAATGTAAAAAACGTAAAAGTTGGAGATGAGGTAATCGTTCACTGTGGAGAATGGGATGTTTCGGCCCCGTCCGTATTGGCAGGAGAAGATCCTATGTTCGATCCTTCGTTTCGTATCTGGGGTTACGAAACGAATTGGGGATCCTTTTCACAATTTACAAAAGTGCAAGCTCACCAATGCCTACCAAAAGCTCAACATCTGACATGGGAAGAAGCTGCTGCACCAACTTTAGTAGGTGCGACTGCTTACCGCATGTTACATAGTTGGAGCCCACACAATGTACGTGAAGATGACGTCGTCTTGATTTGGGGAGGGGCAGGCGGCTTGGGCTCCATGGCTATTCAACTGGTTGCCTTAGCAGGAGGCAAAGCAATTGCAGTTGTTTCAAACGACGAAAAAGGCGCCTACTGTGAAAGTCTGGGAGCAGCTGGCTATATCAATCGAAAACAATTTTCACACTGGGGTAGACTCCCCGGCTGGGAAGAAACTGAAGCAATGGGAAACTTCTTGGCTGGAGCACGTTCTTTCGGCAAAGCAATTTGGGATGCGCTAGGTGAACGAAAAAATCCTCGAATTATATTTGAACATCCAGGTGAGGATACAATTCCCACCTCGATGTTCGTCTGCTCTACTGGAGGAATGGTTGCGATCTGTGCTGGAACTTCTGGATATAACGCAGATGTTGACTTACGGTATCTATGGATGCGTCAAAAACGACTGCAAGGTTCGCACTTCGCAAATGATGATGAAGCGACAGCGTTCAATGATTTAGTCCGCGCACAAAAAATTGATCCTTGCCTTTCTAGAACGTTTAAATTCGATGAAACAGGCTTATGTCACCAATTAATGATGGACAATGCACATCCAGACGGAAATATGGCAATTTTAGTAGGCGCCAAGGAGCCGAATACCAAAACGTTTGAGGCAAGCACTACATAATTATGCCAAGAGACCACGCCGCGGACATTTTAGACCCCATTGCCAAAGAAGTAGTGAACAATGTTGGGATTTGGGTGGATAAAGAAGTTGTCCCTGTTGCAAGTGAATTTGAACATGCTGATGAATTCCCAGAACCACTGGTTAAAGGGATGGCAGAAATGGGGTTGTTCGCAATTAAAATACCCGAACAATACGGTGGTCTCGACTTAAGTTTTGAATGCTACGCAGGTGTTTGCATTGAATTGGCACGAGGTTGGATGAGTTTAGCCGGGGTCCTAAATACCCATGTTTTGGTTGCATGGGCTATCAATGCTTACGGAACCGAAGAACAAAAAGAAAACTACCTCCGTCGAATGGTTGAACCTGAAATCCGTGCAGCTTTGAGCATAACAGAACCGGATGCTGGTTCTGATGCACAGGCGATAAAGACGCAGGCTCGGCGTGATGGTGATGATTACCTAATTTCCGGACAAAAAATGTGGGTTACAAATGGACAAAGGGCAGGAGTTTATCTAGTACTAACTAAAACCGAGATGGACACAACTCCACCACATAAGGGGATTAGTGCCTTCCTTGTTGATGCAGGAACAGAAGGCTTTACGGTGGGACGTAAATTGGAAAAGTTGGGATATAAAGGAGTCGAAACAACAGAATTATCTTTTGAAAACGCTAGAGTACCCGCTTTAAATATCTTGGGGGGATCAGAAGGTAGCGGATTCCAACACGTTATGAGTGCGCTAGAGGTCGGCCGTATAAACGTTGCTTCTCGTGGAGTAGGCGTAGCTCAAGCCGCTTTTGAAGACGCCATTCACTATGCTCAGCAGAGAACAGCTTTTGGAAAACCAATTGCACAACATCAAGCACAACAATTGCGTCTCGCTGAAATGGCTACAAAAATTCGTGCAGCTCGCCTATTAACTTTCGATGCAGCACGAAAAAAAGATGCCGGACAAAGAACTGACTTAGAAGCAGGCATGGCAAAACTATACGCTACAGAAGTTGCACAAGATGTTGTTCTAGAAGCAATGCGTATACATGGCGGGGTCGGTTATAGCAATGAATTGCCACTCGAGCGTTATTATCGAGATGCACCCGTAATGGTGATCGCTGAAGGAACCAGTGATATCCAAAAATTAGTGATTGCTCGCAATCTACTGCGCGAATATCAAATCTAATTTCTCAAATTAATAGAGGAGAAACTGATGACTGTACATGACGGAAAAGAAACTTTTGGGAATTTTTATGAAGAATTTACAATTGGGGATGTTTTCAAACATTGGCCAGGACGAACAATAACTGAATATGACGATGTCCTTCACTGCATGCAAACGATGAACCACCACCCATTACATATAGACACAAACTACGCAGAAAATGAAACACAATTTGGACAAAATGTAGTGGTGGGAACGCTGGTTTATTCAATCATTTTTGGTATGACAGTAAGTGAAATTTCCGGGAAAGCCATAGCTAACCTAGAAATTGAATCCCTTAAACACGTAGCGCCAACATTTCATGGCGACACCGTCTACGCAGAAACAACAGTCACCGACAAGGTGGAATCGAGCTCTCGGCCCGATCGTGGAATCGTAACGGTCTCAACACGAGGCTACAATCAGCGCGATGAAACAATACTCACTTTTGTCCGGAAAGTGATGGTTCCAAAACGTGGGACTTCTAACTAGGATCGGCTTCTAAAGGGGCGTAAGACTGCAACAATCGTCTCACCCCCTTGCTTTCAAAAGCCACAGCAACCTCAATATCGTCACGACGTTCTCGAACTTCAACCACTACACCTGATCCAAAATTAGGATGGCGAACTCGATCACCAGGTTTCCAAAGCCCACTTATTGTTTCTTTCTCTATATCTTTTTTTTCATCATCAGGTTCTGAATCGATCGAAGACACCGGTAGCCGCACACTATTTACTTGCTTTAAAAGTGAAAAATCAATCTCATCCAGAAAACGTGAAGGTTGGCCACCATTAAATTGACGATACCGATAACTAGCATAAGTGAGATACAAAAGATCTTTTGCTCGAGTTAACCCAACGTAAGCAAGGCGTCTTTCTTCTTCGATAGATGCCACATCACCCGCCTCTAACGAACGAGAGTGTGGCAACAAACCTTCTTCCATACCAACAATAAAAACTGTTCCGTACTCCAAACCCTTCGCGGTATGTAAAGTCATTAGAGTAATAGCTGAAGTTTCGCTTTCTATTTCATCGGCATCTGCAACTAAAGCAACATCATTCAGAAATTGAGTGAGCGGTGTACCAGTCACCTCAAGTTCAGGATCTTCAGAAAAAATTTCCTCAGACCTTTCACTATAAGCAGTGAGAACTCCGAAAAGTTCTTGTAAATTATCAAGTTGATCTTCCAACTCCGGTGCAGCTTTTGCATTTAGAACATTCACGTAATTCGAATCATCAATAATCTTTTTTAGTAATTCAGGAAGTTCCAAATCGGCCATATCCTCATGCAAACCTCTTATAAGATTTACAAATCGCAAAATAGCTGGAATTGAACGATCTGGAATTTCGTTCGTTTTGTGATCTGCAACTAATTCACATACTTCCCAAAGTGAAATTTCACTTCCGTCAGCAATTCGCCGGAGCCGATCGATTGTTGTCCTACCAATACCACGAGACGGAACATTTATAATTCTGAGAAGTGCTGCTTCGTCTAACACATTATGAAGAACCCTCAAATAAGCAATAAGGTCTTTTATCTCACGTCTCTGGTAAAAACGGATACCTCCGACAATACGATATGGAATCCTGAACCGATTTAAAGCTTCTTCAAATGCTCGTGACTGTGCATTAGTACGATAGAGGACTGCTATATCGGACAACGTCTTGCCCTCATCAGTCAGCAATCTTTGAATCTCTTTTGCAACAAAAACCCCTTCGTCATCATCATTACCCGCGACATAAAGCCCAATTGGGTCTCCCTCAGAACGATTAGTCCAAAGTTTTCGTTCGACACGATTTTTATTGTGTTGAATCAAATTCGATGCGGCATCCAGAATTGGTTGCGTAGAACGATAATTCTGATTGAGTAAAACTGTCTTTGCGTCAGGGAAATCTGTGAGAAAAGTGTTTAGATTCTGAGGATCAGCAGACCTCCACGAATAGATAGTTTGATCTGGGTCACCAACGACGCAAATATTCCTATGAATACTTGCCAAGGAACGAGCAATACGATACTGCAGGCTGTTAGTGTCTTGAAACTCATCGACTAACACATGCTGATATCTAGCTGCAAGACGATCTCGAGTTATCAAATCTACTTCCAAAAGCCTATCGGTCTCTACTAACAAGTCGTCGAAATCTAAAGCTGGAACTTGTCTAAGTGCATTCTGGTAATCCCTATAGGCACGTATTGTGACTTCTTGAAAATAACTTGATGCAGAATCCTCTTCTACCCTTTTTTGAAATTTTTCGGGAGTAAGCGCATCATTTTTTGCACGTGAAACAGTAGAGAGAACTGGACGTGCAAATCTTTTAGGATCAAGATTTAAATTGTCAACGACTCGCTTCATAAGAGCCAACTGATCCTCAGCATCGTATATAGCATAATTTGCCGGAATATCAATTGCCCCACCATACATTGATAACCACCGCGCACACATTGCATGAAAAGTTCCTATTTGTAGCCCGGCAGCTTTGTCCCCTAAGAGTCCTTCAACTCGCTCCTTCATCTCCCTCGCTGCTTTATTAGTAAACGTGACGGCTAACATATGCCAAGGCTGTACAAGACCACTTTCGACTAACCAAGCAAGCCGATGGGTAATAACACGAGTTTTGCCACTTCCAGGCCCAGCAACAACTAATTGGGCACCTTGTTCAAAACGTATAGCAGCTAACTGTTCTGCATTAAGATCTGCTACAGAAAAATTCATGGCGCACGATTGTAGCATTTATCAGCGAAACTAACCGAGCTAGAAACTGACGATGCTATAATCTCTCAATGCTAAATAGCAATTTCGGTTCGACAATGCTCCAGACTTGGCCTGGGGGATCGTGGGAAGCATCGTTACGTATTCTTCTAATCGCAGGAATTATTTATATCGCTATTCTTTGGGCATCACTGGTTTTTTGGACTTTTAGAGATATTCGTCAAAGAACAAAGGATCCGATTCTTCAGTTTATATGTGTGATTCTAGTTTTGGTCACCTTCATACTTGGTTATTGGATTTACTTGATGCTCCGCCCCAGGGAAACATTGGCTACTGTATATGATCGTACGTTAGAGGAAGAAACTTTACTGCAGGACCTACAGGCAAAGTCAATTTGTCCTAGCTGCCAACAACAAGTGAGAGAAGATTATTTGCGCTGCCCAAATTGTACTGAGCAGCTTAAAGAACCATGCCCAACTTGCAAAAAGCCTTTAGCAAATGAATGGCCGATTTGTCCATTTTGTGCATGGGAACGCCCTGTACTGCAGCAAGCTGCACCAATGATTATTTCTCGACGCCGCGACACTAACAGCCAGCCGCCGGATAGCACAACAAATGCCTCTGACTAGGCACCGAGAATCCTTGATAAATATATTTAATTAAAGACGAAGCTTGCCATGCGACGGCTGTCGACGGCGAAGGCGAACAGGCATCGCTGCCTCTTCTGCAACAACATCAACTGGGGGTTTGGTAAGAACCTCATGCATATAGCCACAAGTAATGCAGCTTCCATAAGTACCATGCCAATCTCGTTCTACTACTATGCGCCCATTACACTTAGGGCAATTAGCTGGGGGTGCTTCTTGTAAAGCAGGCATATCTATTCACTCCGACCCCACATAAAGTAAAACGTAACTTTGTTAAATAAGTTAACGAGCAAATAAAATAATGCACTTTACTGAAAAATCATGTTATCCCTTTCGCAGAAGGCTACAATTGATTATCACTTTTTAAAAAAATGTAAGTTACTGGAGTAGCCATGACCGATGCACTAAACCACAGAGACCAAATTGCCCCTTCAAGTCAATCTGCACTTGAGGGAATTAGAATTCTTGACTTCACTCGCTACCAACAAGGACCTTTTGCAACAGTCTTGCTTTCTGATATGGGTGCAGAAATCATAAAAGTCGAAGAACCCGGAGGAGAACCAGGGCGTGCAACAGGACTACAAAAAGATGGTTTTTCAGCTTACTTTGAAGCCCATAATAGAGGGAAAAAAAGCATTACATTAGATCTACATCACGAATCTGCGAGAGAAGCAGTATACAAACTAATACCAAGTTGCGATGTTGTAGTTGAAAATTTTCGACCTGGAACAATGGAGAAATGGCAACTTGGCTACGACGATCTTGTCAATCTGCGTCAAGATATAATTTTGGCCTCTGGATCATCTTTCGGCAGAAATGGACCTTGGGGAAATCGGCCGGGATTCGATCATATCGGACAAGCTTTTAGCGGAGTTATGGTTGAGCAAGGTGGTGGTCCAACTGAAATACCGCAAGCCTTAATCGGCGGCTTTGCCGACCAAATCGGTGCTATGCTCCTAGCCTTTGGTATAACCTCTGCCCTGGTTGCACGCGCAAATTTTGGAATCGGTCAACATATAGACGTATCTCTAATTGGTGCTATGACAGCACTTCAAGCTATGCCAATTACTCGTTATTTACGAACAGGACAACAAATTGGCTTTGAACCACGGAGAATGGCAACCTACACTCACTATCGCTGCTCAGATGAAGGCTATATTGCTATAGCGGCAACCACTCAGCGATTTTGGGAAAATATGTGCTCTGCAATGGAACTTACAACTCTCTCCAACGACAAACGTTTTAGAGATCCCTTTGGAAGAGCAGATAACAAAAAAGCCCTAGTAAGTTTGCTCGAAGAGGCTTTCTTAAAGAAGCCCGCTACGTACTGGGCAGAAATTTTAACTGATGCTGACGTACCAAATTCAATAGTGATGAGCTATCACGATCTCGTAGAACATGAACAGCTTTGGGCTAACGGCTATTTACAAGATATTGAGACCCCTAACCTTGGTAGGATGCGCGTGCCAGGTCCTCCGGTTCGTATGAACAAAACACCTCCTCGCATTCAGGGGGGCGGCACAGAATTGGGATTCCACACCGAAGAAATTTTACTTTCACTAGGCTACAACTGGGACGACCTCACTGTTATGAAAGAAAGTGGCGCAATATAAGAGCTGATTTAAATTTTTGTAAAAGTAATTGGAAGTTCCTTCAACTGACGAAGCCAAATACTCGGATGATGCGGCACTTCTGCCAAAGGTTTTTCTAACTCGACATTTTTTATCCTTGAGAAAAAACATCTGAATGCAGTTTCCATTTCTGCCCTGGCTAGCATTGCTCCTATACAGTGATGCGCACCAGCACCAAATGCCATATGCCTAGCAGCATTTTCCCGCTCAATATCAAAAACCTCTGGGTTCTCAAAAACATCTTCATCCCGATTCAATGCCCCATATCGAACCATCACACTATTCGCTTTTGGTATTTTGAATCCTCTGATCTCTACATCTTCAGTCGTCGCTCTATTAAGACTTTGAACTGGCGTTTCATAACGTAACGTTTCTTCTACGAAATTGGGAACCAACTCCAAATTATTTAGAAGCTTCTTCATCTGCTCAGGATGTTGAATCAATAACCACATACCGTGTGAAATAGAACTCGTAGTTGTTTCATTCCCACCAGTTAAAAGTTGGTGCATCAAATCCTGTAATTCAGGATCGGTCAGTTTTCTTGCACCTTCAAAGTCTAAGTTTACTAATTCAGAAATAATGTCATCAGTCGGGTTATGCCTCTTCTCCTCAAAGACTTCGGCAAAATAATGTTGTGCTTCCACTTCAAGGAGAGCAGCTTCCTCCATTTCCTCAGTAGTTGCCATCATGCTTGCAGGAAGAAGCATTGCGTCTGACCAAGCTTTCAGTTTCGGCAAATACTCACGTGAAACGCCAAGCTGATCGGCAATGATTGTGCATGGAATTGGAACAGCAAATTCATTAACAAATTCACAACTTCCGCCATCGATAAATTTATCAATCAGATCATTTACAACTTTATCAATATAGGGCTGTATTTCTCGCATTCTCTTTGCAGTAAAAGCTTTATTCAACAACTTCCTGTACGTAGTATGCATTGGTGGATCTAGGCGCTGTAAAGTACCTGTTCTTCCTAAGCCATAGACATTTAGGATATCTGCGTGCTTTTTCATGCCCTCACTCAGGGGCCGATCCTGAGGAGGAAATGTGCTAGAAAAGGTCTTCGGATTAGTAAGAATGTTTCGCGCATCATCATACTTGGTAATCATGTATGAACCGACTTCCGGTATTTTATAGACAGGGCATTCATCCCTTAACGTTTTGTATGCTTCATACGGGCAACTTTGCGTTGAAGGATCAAGGAAATCAATTGATTCAATATCTGCTTTTGACATCCGTTATTTGCAAACTCCCGAAACTAAAATAGCACGGAAATATTCAACTTAGGGAACACGTTTAATATTTACAGGAATTGCGCTCATTAATGGAATTCCTGTAATAGGATCAAATCCTCGAGTTGTATCCGACAGCCGCCCTGTACTTGCACCAATTTCCCGAACACGATCATCTTCAGATGGTGCATCACCCCACGCATGTGCCATTGAAATTGAACCACTCCGAATATCATCACCAGGTTGCACAACAGCATAAATAGAGGAGCGCTCAGAGCTAATTTCGACTAACTCACCTGGTTCCAACTCTAACTCTTTAAGATCTAGCGGATTCATGTAAGCAGGGTTACCCATATCCTTATATTTTTTCATAAGCTTAGGGATATCACGACCTGATGAATTATAAGACTCAAGCATACGTCTACTGATCAAACGATGTGTATATTCACTATCCGATTCATAACTTGCCCCTTCAAAGAATTCTTCTTCTCGAATTGTTTTTATTTCAGAAAGTATTTCAGGATGCCCTACATTTAACCGATCTTTGGAGCTTCTTTCTCGTGGTAAGGCAACTGTTTCTACCTCGTCAAAAATATGTCCATGTGGATATTTTTTCACCTCATCCAAGGAAATTTGTGAGTTTTTAAACATTGCTTCCATCAACTCGGCAGAAGTAGGTTTTTGGTCGATATCAATTGAGCCCCACGCAGTTTGGAGCGGTACACGCATATGATTGGCAATACCCCAAAAAAATTCCCACTCCTCAATCACATCAGATTCAACTGGGGGGTCTATTATTTTCGGTCCATATTGTGCATAAGGAACCGGATAACCCTGAGCAAAACCAAAAACTCCTGACAAAGATTCGTTAGGGAAAGTTGTGTCTTCACGTTCAAAGGAAAGCTTGGGCGCAATAATGTAATTAGCCATTTTTGCCGTTGCAGACATTTTGATGTCTAAACATACGAGAAGGTCAAGTGAACGCAAAGCATCATATGTTCGAAGCTGATCAGGCCATGCAGCCATTGGATTGGAACCTATACAAATAAGTGCCTTTATTTGACCAGGACCTGGCAAAAGGATTTCTTCAGCGAGAGCACTTGTAGGAGGCCCAATATTCGTTATAGGTAAATCACGTATCCTCATTTTTTCACGAGCATCCCAATCAGTGTCTTCCTCATACGCTTGCGCATGATATTCCTTCGGTTGCCGCAATACTGGTGGATTAGGAATCTTCTCCCCTTCACGTACCCAACGGCCACAAACTGTATTGATGCCATTGATAAGATACTCAGTGACATTTGGGTGAGGGGAAAAATCAGGCCCTGTACCTGAAGTTATAGAACCCTTTTTACCTGAACCAAAAATTTTTGCAGCTTCTTCCACAAGTCTTCCTGGAACTCCAGTACGTTCTTCAACATAATCCAACGTATAAGGGTCAACAGCATTTCTAAGCTCTTCGACACCTACCACATGCGCAGACAGAAAATCTCCATCAACAAGGTTCTCTTGGAAGATCACACGTAAAATTCCTGCAAGCAGAGTGGGGTCTTCTCCTGGTTTAACTTGTAGGAAAAGGTCAGCTTTTTCTGCAACTTCCGTCCGCCGTGGGTCAATGACTACTAGCTTAAGGCCTCTTTTCTTTGCTTCGTGTAGTCGTCTCGCTGGATTGTATTGGGGGATGCCACCCCACATGGAAACAATCGGATTTGCACCAACCAACATCCAAACATCTGAATCATCAAACATCTGCGGACCAGCACCCCAATTCCCATGATAAGCACGAGCAATAGGCTTTGCAGGCTGATCAATCGTACCACCTGAGAAAGTCATATTGGAGCCAATTCCAGACATGAAAGCTGCGGCAAAGGCTCCTGAAGTAGGGTAAGAAAAACCATATGTACCGCTATATGTTGCAACGGAACGAGGCCCCCATTCGTCAATAATTTCCTGTATTTTTTCAGCTATCTCACCTATAGCATCTTGGTGCGCAATTGGAAGAAATGACTGATCAGCTTGCTTCTTCTGTGAAAAAAGCAGCCTATCAGGATGATAATGCTGTTCAGGAAGTTGACGGCCTTTGATGCAAGTAAACCCTTTGTACACTGGGTTTTTTGCATCTCCTCGCACTTTGATTGCACGGCCATCCTCTATATCAACTTCAATAGCACAAAAGGCATGGCAAAAACGACAAAATGTCTGCTTGGTTTCCATAACAAACTCCCCTTCCATATATACAATTGCACTATCACAACAGGAATACAACAGATCTGGCTTCACAAAATAAGAGATTCAATAAACTCATTTACAAAATAAAGCTAGATATTCATATAATTAATCGGAGCTACTACAACCAGTTAATAACAAAGAGGATCAGAAAGCATGAGTGAAGCTACTTTAACTACAGAACAAACAAACAAAACTGACAGCATTGATATCCCCAGCTTCCATGGCGGGCTTGAGAACTTAGAAACCGAATACAGCTACTATCTGGACGATATTACCGGCGAAGTACCTACTGATATCAAGGGAACATTTTTTCGCAATGGTCCCGGCCGCCAAAAAATAGGTAACCAGGCATTTGGACATTGGTTCGATGGTGATGGCATGCTTTGTGCCTTTACCTTTAATGAGGGAACTGTTCATTTCAAAAATCGATATGTTAAAACACCTAAATACATAGAAGAAACTGAAGCACAAAAAGTCCTCTATCGCGGTTTTGGTACGCAAATTCCTGGAGGCATGTTCACCAACTTTGGGAAAATGCCGACGAATCCTGCTAATACCAACACCATCTACCACGGTGGCCATCTATTAGCGTTGAATGAAGGTGGGAAGCCATGGGAATTAATGCCTGACTCATTAGAAACTGTAGGTGAATTTACTTATGACGATGAGCTGGAATCATCGATGGTTTTCAGTGCTCACGGCAAGGTACATCCAAAAACTGGCGACTACATAAATTTTGGTGCGGGCGTCTCTGGATATGGCCTAAAAGGTCCAAAGACATGCATAAATCTGTATCGAATTAATCCAAATGGAAAATTATTCAAAAAGGGACAGGTTCCTCTCAAAAGTTTCCCTTTCTGCCATGATTACGCACAGAGCGAAAAGTATGCAATTTTCTTTTTAGGTTCAATCGTTTTCAGCAATATGCTACCAGTTTTAATGGGTACAAAAACTATATCTGACCAGATTAAGTTCGACCCGCGGATAACAATGGAAATCATAGTTGTGGATCTCGACACATTAAGCGAAGTTCGCAGATTTGAAACAGATCCTGGTGCCATTATTCATTTCGGAAATGCATTTGAAGAAGGTAATGAAATTATTCTTGATGGCATGTTTGCAGATGACTTCGATGTAAACGCTACCCTTAGCGATGTTTTCAATCCAGAATGTCGTTTTAGCGGCGGCTCCTATATGCGTTACAGATTGAACATGGCAACAGGAAAAATAACGTGCGAACAAGTTGCTGATGCAGAGTCAGAATTCCCTACTTTTAACACCTCTTTTAGTGGAAAACGTAATGCAGTTACTTATACAGCTTGCTCTATCGACAACGGTGCGAACGGCTTTTTCAATGCTATTTCCCGTGTAACATTCGACGGAAAAGCTAACGTAGTTACTTTACCACCAGGTTATTACGGCTCTGAACCACTTTTTGCACCACGCGTAGGCGCTACTTCGGAGGACGATGGTTACCTTCTGGAGGTTGTATACAATGGCTTTGAACATCGTAGTGAACTACAAATTTATCGTGCTGAAACAATTGAACATGTGTGCACACTCAAACTTACGCATCATGTCCCACATCAGTTTCATGGCTTCTATACCCCAGAAATTTTTGTATAAATGAGACCAAACCCCTAAGGTATCGAAGGAAAATCAACAGTTTTTTCCAGAGGTACCAACAATGAAGTTTGGATTTAGCATTTTCCCAACACACTACAGTATTAGTCCACCAATAATTGCCACTGCAATTGAACACTTGGGTTTTGAATCTATATGGTTCCCTGAACATTCACATATGCCAACAGACACTGTATTTCCACTCCCTGATGGAGTTGTACCTAATCATGATGTTGAGATCCCCAGAAATTATCTTAGTACGCTTGACCCTTTTGTTTCACTTGGTGCAGCAGCAGCAGTAACAAAAAAAATCAAACTTGGTACTGCAATTTGCTTAGTTGTCCAGCGAGATCCTTTCAATTGTGCAAAAGAAGTGGCCACACTCGATCAAATTTCTAAAGGCCGCGTAATTTTTGGTATTGGTGCAGGGTGGAATGCACCCGAATTAAAGAATCACGGCACTGATCCCGATACTCGATTCAGACTAATGCGAGAAAGAGTCGAAGCAATGAAGGAACTCTGGACAAAAGAGGAATCTGAATATCATGGGAGATACGTAGATTTTGAACCAACTTGGCAGTGGCCAAAACCCGTTCAAAAACCCCATCCTCCTATCGTTCTTGGCGGTATTGGGCCCAATACTTTCAAAAGGATAGCTTCGTATGGAGATGGCTGGATGCCTGTCATAACCCAAACAAACTTGGAAGATCTAAAAGTAAAGATTCCTGAATTAAAAAAACTTTGTACTGAACAAAACCGTCCTGAACCTGAAATTTCTGTGTTGGGTTCCCCTTTGAACGATAGCTTTATTGCTGCCCTTGAAGAATTAGGTGTCAATCGGGTAGTTATAGGACTTGAATCATTGCCGGAAAAGGAATCACTCAATCAACTTGAACATCGTGCCGAGCAAATAGCTCACCTACGCCCATAGTTGAAATCACTAACAGGCATAACAGATTTATAAGTAAATTGTTCACAATTAAAAAGACCGGCGTTGGGTCACCGGTCTTACTACAGCTAAGTACACTCAATCCCTACACTTTTTGGTAGCGGGGGGGGGATTCGAACCCCCGACCTCCGGGTTATGAGCCCGACGAGCTACCGCTGCTCTACCCCGCGTTGATAGTTGAAGAGAGAGAATAACTGCTGCAATCTGCGAAACTTAAACGAGAGTCAAGCCCTCGACCATTAGTACACCTCAGCTGAACACGTTACCGTGCTTACACCTGGTGCCTATCAAACAGGTAGTCTTCCTGTGGTCTTACCTCTTTCGAGGAGGGAAGTCTAATCTTGAGGTCGGCTTCGCACTTAGATGCTTTCAGCGCTTATCCGATCCGAACATGGCTACCGGGCAATGCTCCTGGCGGAACAACCCAAACACCAGAGGTTCGTTCACCCCGGTCCTCTCGTACTAGGGGCAACACCTCTCAAACTTCCTACGCACATGGCGGATAGAGACCGAACTGTCTCACGACGTTCTGAACCCAGCTCGCGTACCGCTTTAATGGGCGAACAGCCCAACCCTTGGGACCT
>MDTE01138861.1_pt1 | contig 18273 bp, 18 predicted proteins | sample 811231 | NCBI WGS metagenome assembly MDTE01 (sample SAMN05326651, study PRJNA326480) | marine metagenome | isolation source: seawater | place: Indian Ocean: Red Sea | collected 2010 | reverse complement strand
GCCAAGTTAAGATAGATTTGCCCGGAGAGGTCAGTCTTGCCCTGCTTCCCCCTTTTCACGCCGCCCTGAATACACTTGCAGCCATTTCCCTTGTTCTGGCAGTCATGTCCATAAAAAAAGGACGGGTTGCACTTCACCAAAGATGGGTTTACTTTGCCTTCGGATGCTCGTTTTTGTTTTTGCTTTCCTACGTGCTTTATCATTTTACCACGCCCGAGAGCATTTATGGCGATATTGACGGAGATGGATCCCTGAGTGCAACCGAGGAGGAACAGGCGGGGTTCGGAAGAACGATTTATCTCGTTCTCTTGCTTTCGCATATTGTACTGGCCGCCTTGAGCTTCCCTTTCATACTTATGACCTTTGTCTATGGGTTTACCAATCAGTTTTCCAAACACAGAAAATTGGCTCGGAAAATTTATCCGGTTTGGCTCTACGTTGCGGTGACAGGTCCCGTCGTTTACCTGTTGCTACGCCCTTATTACTAGGAGGCCCGTGTTGAGTCTCGGTTGTTTATTCCGAGTGTGCCGAGCCTTGATTTCTTACCCACCTCCGCAACTTGAAATCTTCACATTCGTGCAAGGTTTCATCGGGGTTGAACAGGTTGGAATATTCCGGGAAGAACGCATCGCCATCCTTGATCACTTGGTTCACCTCGGTAAGGTAGAGCTCATGGCAATCCTTGAGGGTCAGGGCATAAAGCTCACCGCCCCCCATGATGAACAAAGTACGGTCTCCAAGCTCGCGGTTCACCTCATCGAGCGAGCGAAAGATACGGATGCCATCCACTGATTCCAGGGATCGGCTGAGTACCCAATTTTCTCGACCGGGCAAGGGACCGGGAAGAGATTCCCAGGTTTTTCTTCCCATCAGGAGGATATGCCCCATGGTTATCTTCTTGAACCACTTGAGGTCATTTGGCAAACGCCAGGGCAAGTCGCCATTCTTGCCAATGACCCCGTTTTGCGAAACGGCGGCTATGGCTTTAAAGCAGCCCCCCGTCGTCATACTGCAATCGGAGCCTTGATCGCGGGATGAGGCGAATAGTCGGTCAACTCAAAGTCCTCAAACGCGAAGTCGGAAATTTCCCGTTGGTCTCCGTGGATCAGCATTTTAGGCGAAGGCCGAGGATCCCGGGATAGTTGAAGTTCCGCTTGGTCCTTGTGGTTGGCGTACAGGTGTAGGTCGCCGAAACTGTGGACGAACTCGTAGGCTTGGAGGTTGCAAATCTTGGCGACCATCATGGTGAGCAAAGCATAGGATGCGATGTTGAAGGGTACGCCGAGGAAAAGATCGGCGCTTCTTTGGTAAAGCTGGCAACTCAATTTGCCGTCGGCTACGTAAAACTGAAAGAGGGCATGGCAAGGTGGCAAGGCCATCAAGTGAAGCTCTCCGGGATTCCACGCGCATACCAAGTGCCTTCGGCTTTCCGGGTTTTCCCGGATCGAACGGATGACTTCCTCGATTTGATGGACGCTCCCGCCATCCGGTTTTTTCCAGTCCGTCCATTGGGCGCCGTAGACGCGTCCTAAGTCACCATTTTCATCTGCCCATTCGTCCCAGATCGAGACCTTGTTGTCTTTGAGATAGCCAATGTTGGTGTCCCCCTTCAGGAACCACAGAAGCTCGTGAATGATTGAGCGCAGGTGTAGTTTTTTCGTCGTGAGGAGAGGAAATCCTTCGTCTATGCGGAAGCGCGCCTGCGCCCCGAAGACCGACCATGTTCCGGTTCCCGTGCGATCCCCACGAAAAACGCCTTCGTCCTTAACGTGCTGGAGAAGTGAAAGGTAAGACTTCATTTACGATTCGCCAAAAGGGCAAGGTTGTAGTAATAGGTAAACACCATAGAGTTGTCCGTTATTTATGCTTGTTTCCCAAAAGTCGAGATTTTCATTGTTGATTACCCTAGTTTGCGGGTTTTTTTCGGTTGGGGCATGGGGACAGCAAAAGGCCAATGACTTCACCAGAAAATTTAAGTCTGCGGACGTAAGGTTGAGCAATCTTTCCGGCAAGAGGCTTTCCTCCGGCCGGATGCATTCCTCCTATTCCAAGAGAATTAGCGTAAGCGAATGGCCGAGCAGATATTCATCTTTCGGAAACCGCCGGTTTCCTTTGCAGGGTAGTGAGAATTTGGAGAGTCGGAGATTTCCGACCAACCAGTTGCCAATCAAGACCCCCCTTAACGATTCCCGTGCCCCCGCTTATTGGGAGAGGGTTTCTCAAAGTGACCTGGGTGAAAATGCACAAGCTGTAGCCTCCATTGAATTCCGGGACGCTTACTATGCGGAACTCACTAAGCGCATGGATAATTGGATGGAAAAGGTTAACAACATGTCGTTGCGGGACGTCAACCGGTACCAATTCAGAAAAAATCGTCCGAGCGAGCCTGGCTTTCCCGTGCAAAAGGCTGGATCGGAAGCCCTTCCCACTCCATCTGCGGACACTGGGTTGGGCAGGCCTAGCTTGCGCGGAGTTGGTCCGCCCAGCGCGCTTAAATCGGGTGCGAAAAAGGAGAGCTACTGGATGGGACCGAAGAAAGTCCGGACTTCAGGCGGCCAAACAAGTTCTTCTTCCAACTCCATCTTTCGTTCCCCTGCCGCGGTCCCCGAAAAGAACTTCAAGTCTTACCCCAAGCCTTTGTTCGGCCCTAAGAAGGTAAGGGTGCAGATCAAGTAGGCATTAAAGATTCTCGCTTGCCACCAGCTTGGCTTTCCTTATCCTCTTCCCCTTCACTCATTTATTACTTGGACGGCTAGCTCAGTTGGTTAGAGCGACTGGTTTACACCCAGTAGGTCACAGGTTCGAGTCCTGTGCCGTCCACCATTCCCCCAAAGAATTCCATGCGTCACGTCATTTCCGTTCTCGTCGAAAACAAATTCGGCGTCTTGGCCCGAATAGCCGGACTGTTCAGCGGTCGGGGGTTCAATATAGACACCCTCAACGTCGGTCCTACCCATGTGGAAGGGCGCTCCCGCATCACGGTGACCCTGAATGGGGACGAAAAGGCTCTCGACCAGTGCATCAAGCAACTGGACAAGTTAATCGACGTCATCCAAGTCGGCAATTTCGTTGGCGAAGAAGGAGTGGGGCGCGAATTGGTTTTGGTCAAGGTTCAAGCCAATTCCGAGACTCGATCCGAGGTTACGCAAATTTGCGACGTTTTTCGGGGCAAGATCATCGACGTCGCCACCACCAGTTTGATTGTCGAGGTTACGGGCAACGAGAACAAGATCGAGGCCTTTCTCTCACTTATCGAATCCTTCGGCATTTCCGAATTGGCACGAACGGGTACCGTTTCCCTGCGCCGGGGAAAGCTCGACGACTGATCGAACCTTTTTTCACAAAACCAACCAACCAAAAAATACAAAACGGCCATGCCCGCGAAAGTATACACCCAAAAAGAGGCGAAAATCACGCCAATCAAAAAGAAAACGCTCGCCGTAATCGGATACGGCTCACAAGGTCACGCACATGCCTTGAATCTCAAGGATAGCGGATGCAAAGTCATCATCGGCCTGTACAAGGGAAGCAAGTCGATTCGAGTGGCCAAGAGGCATGGTTTCGAGGTGATGGAAGTTGCCGAGGCCGTTCAGCAGGCCGACGTCATCATGGTCGGTGTGCCCGACATGAAACAAGCCGAGGTATACGAGAATGAGATCAAGCCCAACTTGTCGAAGGGGAAAACCCTCCTTTTCACCCATGGCTTTGCCATTCATTTCGGGTTGATCAAGCCACCTCGCGGGGTAAGCGTGATCATGGTTGCCCCCAAGGGCCCGGGGCATATCGTTCGCTCCCAGTACAAGGAGGGCAAAGGCGTTCCTTCTCTTATTGCGGTGCTCAAGGGATCCTCGAGGGATTCAAAGAAAATTGCCTTGGCTTGGGCTGCCGGCATCGGGGCTGGCAGAGCGGGCATCCTGCAGACCTCCTTCAAAGAGGAAACCGAGACTGATTTATTTGGTGAGCAGGCTGTCCTCTGCGGTGGAGCCTCCGCTTTGGTTGAGGCTGGCTTCGAAACTTTGGTGGAAGCGGGCTATGCTCCCGAGATGGCTTATTTCGAATGTTTGCACGAACTTAAGCTTATTGTGGACCTCATGATCGAATCGGGCGTTGCCGGCATGCGATTCTCAGTGTCCGAAACCGCGAAGTACGGCGATGTAACACGCGGGCCCCGAGTAATTAATGGAAACGTCAAGAAGTCCATGAAGGCAATCCTCAAGGAAATACAGTCCGGTAAATTTGCCCGGGAATGGGTCAAGGAATACGAATCTGGTCTGCCCAAGTACAACAAATTGCTCGAGGACGGGGAAAAGCATCCGATCGAGGTGACCGGTCGCCATCTCCGCTCCCTCATGCCCTGGATCCCCAAAAAGAACATCAAGGGAGCTCAAGCCGCTTACGGTTGATTTCGACTTATTCATACTTTTTAAAGGGCGCGGGAAAGGTTCTCCTTTTCCGCGCCTTCGTTTTTAACCAATGACAGACCTTTCTCCCAAAGTTTTTCTTGCCACCCGCAAGAGCCCCCTCGCCCTCAAGCAGGCGGAGTTGGCGTCTGTCGTCCTCACTGAAAAACTCGGTGTCGAGGTTGAAACCCTTCCTCTTTCGACCACGGGCGACCAACGACTGGAATGGTCCTTGGAGCAAGAGGGTGGAAAGGGGCTCTTTACCAAGGAATTGGAGGTTGCCCTGCTGGAAGGACGGGCTGACGTGGCTGTGCACAGTGCCAAGGATCTCCCGACCGAGATGCCGGAAGGTCTTGTTTTGGCGGGATACCTCCCGCGTGAAGATCCTTGTGACGTGCTTGTCTCGCGAGCTGACGTTTCATGTCCGAAGGTAATTGCAACGGGAAGTCCGCGAAGACGGGCCCAGTTGCTTGCAACGCGCTGGCCGGATGTGGAAACGAAGGAAATCCGGGGAAACGTGGGTACGCGCCTCCGCAAGATAGCCGAGGGTCACGAGGCGGATGCAACCGTTCTTGCCTCCGCCGGCCTTCTTCGCTTGGGAATCCAAGATTTTCCCGGCTTGCGATTCGAACATCTCCCCATTGAGGAGATGGTGCCCGCCCCGGGACAGGCCGCGATTGCCTTGCAGGTTCGGGAGTCCGACATTGCTAGATTCTCCGCTGTTTGCGATACGGATACCGCCTTGGCCGTTGATTTCGAACGTGACCTTTTGGCAACCATGGGAGGTGGTTGTCAAGTAGCCGTTGGGATTCATCGTCAAGGAGATAGTCTTTTCATTTTCCACAAAGACGAGCATTCCCGGATTGATCTTTCAGGGATGGCTCCTGACTCGGCCTTGGAACGAGCGCTATCCACCTTGAAGCAAGAATGAGCAAGCAAGGAAAAGTTTATCTGGTCGGGGCTGGTCCGGGTGATAGGAGTCTCATAACCGTAAAGGCTCGGGATCTCGTTTCATCCTGTGACGTCTTGGTCCATGACAATTTGGTCAATCGTGACTTTTTGGGGCAAACTGCAAGTGGGTGCGAACTCATCGACGTTGGCAAGACACCAGGCCGCCATACCGTTGAGCAGCAAAAGATTTGCAAGCTGCTTGTCGAGAGAGCTAAATCGGGCAAGCAAGTGGTTCGCCTCAAGGGGGGAGATCCTTTTGTTTTCGGACGTTGCGCTGAGGAGATGACCTTCCTTGACGATGCCGGAATATCCTACGAGATCGTGCCCGGGGTAACTGCGGCACTTGGGTGCGCTGCCTATGCCGGCATTCCATTGACCCATCGAGACTATGGTTCGTCGATCTCCTTCCTTACGGGCCATGAGGACGTGGAAAAGGAAGCCTTGCGTATCGATTTCGGGAAATTTGCCGCTGCCGGGGGTACGCTTTGCATATACATGGGCATGAGCAAACTGGAAGAAATCGTGGATAAGTTGATTGCCGGAGGGTTGCCGAAGAGCAAGCCAGCTGCCATCGTTAGCAACGGAACCCTGCCTGCTCAAAGAAAAATACTTGGGCCGTTGGGGAATCTTCCCCAATTGGCGGAGAAGGAAGGGTTGGGCTCGCCGGCAGTCATTTTTGTCGGAAATGCGGTCGGGCTTGCCGGGACGGAAGATTGGTTCGAGGTCCGTCCGCTGTTTGGTCGGCGTTTTGTTGTTACCCGCCCGGTCGGTCAGAACAGCCGATTGAAGAAATTGCTTGAGGACAAGGGAGCGGAAGTCCTGGAACTGCCCTTGATCAAAATACTTCCGGTTGATGACCGGAATCTTGTTGCGGAAGCTTTTGCTGGCATTGCCACTTACGAGTGGATCGTTTTCACGAGCGCGAACGGAGCTCGTGAATTCTTCAAACTTTTCTTTCGCGCTTACGGAGACATTCGCAGCTTCGGACCGATGCGGGTTGCATGCGTCGGTGAGACCACAGCCTCGATCGTCCGGGATTTCAATCTTGAAGTTGAATTGATCCCTCCCGTTTCCACGGCAGAGGATCTTGCCCAATCCCTTATCGGGACCGATTCGCTCGATAGCGCAAACGTCTTGGTTGTTACCGGGAACCGCAATCGTGAAATATTGGTAAACTTGCTTGAGTCGATAGGGCATGCCATCGTGGATACGCTGTCCGTGTACTCGACCGATTTTTCCGACGTCTCAGAGGCAACGGACTTGTCGGCTTTTCGCGAGAAAGGAGCGGATGCGGTAGTGTTTAACAGTTCATCCGCAGCCCTTTCTTATATCGAGCAAGAGGAGGACTTGGTTTTGGCCAAGGATGCCCGCGTTCCTGTTTTTTGCAGCATGGGCGCCCAAACCTCCGCTACACTGAAGGAAAACGGGTTGACCGTTGGCATAGAGGCGGAGACTCCCAGTTTGGACTCGATGGTGGAGGCTTTGCTTGCCAAATTCGGACGGAGTTAATGAAGATGATCGTTCCCGAAATCAAGGTATGCGGAATAACACGACTGGAGGATGGCCAACATGCGATAGCGCTTGGAGCTTCCTTCCTCGGATTCATTTTTTTCGAGGGCTCACCCCGTTGCGTTGATCCTCATGGAGCTCGAGCAATGTGGGACGAACTGAATCCGGATAAGACCCGTTCCGTTCTCGTTGACGTCAATCCAGATCCATCGTACCTGAGTGAAATTAGTAAACTTGGATTTGACTTCTTTCAATTGCACTTTCCGAGTTCCATTGATCCGTCCCGCATTTCCGAATGGTCTGAGGCTATTGGTTCGGACAAACTTTGGTTAGCCCCACGGATTCACCCGTCCGAAACTTTCCCTGAAGAATTATTGCCTTTTGCCGACACTTTTCTAGTGGATGCCTATTGCGCCGATAAATTCGGTGGAACGGGGGAAACCTCCGACTGGAAAGGCTTCGAAAATTTGAAAGCCAAGTTCCCCTCGAAAACTTGGGTTCTTGCGGGTGGTCTTTCCCCGGAAAATCTTTCCGCCGCCCTGTCCGAAACTTCTGCAACCCGTATCGATCTCAATAGTGGGATCGAGAATGCTCCGGGAATCAAAGACCTTTCGAAAATGGAGAAGGCATTTTCTCTCTTGCATGGACGTAGTTGAACCATTAGCAGGTTGCCCTACGTTATTCTTCCATTAGGTTTTTTTACTCATGCCGAATTCAAATCCATAACCTTAAACTACCAATATACAATGACCGCCGTTGGAAAAAAATTTCCGAATCTTACAGTGAATGCCATAAATGAAATGGGAGATACTTTTCCCTTGAACGTGCTCGATAAGTCCGTGAGTGAAAAAAAGAAGATTCTTCTGTTTTGGTATCCCAAGGATTTCACTTTCGTCTGCCCGACCGAGCTGCATGCTTTTCAAGAAGCTTTGGGAGAATTTGAAAAACGAAACACATTGATTATCGGGGCATCCTGTGACACGGCTGAAGTTCACTTCGCGTGGCTCAACACTCCCAAGGACGGTGGCGGGATCGAGGGAATCACCTACTCCCTGCTTGCCGACAGTAATCGTAATTTGGCCAATGTTCTAGGAATTCTGGATGAGACGAATGAGCGAGTGGACGAGGAAACTGGTGCCGTCTTGGTAGATGGTGATAGTGTTCCTTATCGGGCGACCTACCTGATTGACGAAGAGGGAATGGTTTTTCACGAAGGCGTTAATCACATGCCTATCGGCCGCAACGTTTCGGAATATTTGCGTATCATTGATGCCTTTACTCACATTCAGGAAAAAGGTGAGGTTTGTCCGGCAAATTGGGAGGAAGGCAAGGACGCAATGAATGCTAATCGCGATGGGGTCCTTTCGTACCTCAGTTCCCATTAATTTCTCTTCATTATGCTTCGGGAACTAGCTGAAGATAATTTGGGTGAGTTGGTTGCTCAAGGAGGACGAGTATTGGTTCAGTACTCGGCTGGTTGGTGTGGCAATTGTCGAATTATGAAACCAAAGTTCCGCAAGATGTCCGAGGAATTCGATCAGGTGAACTTTGTGCTGGTCGATGCCGAGAAATATCCTGAGTCGCGTAAATTGGCGGAAGTCGATAACCTCCCGACGTTCGCTGCCTTTCAAGACGGTTCACTTGTGAAGCAGGTTCAGACCAACAAGGCGGAGGTATTGAAGGAATTTGTCGATGAAGCTGCCTCTGATTAAGCATGTTTGCGAGTTCGTGGAAGCTAATGACGAGGATTTTGTCGCGGAGGCAATTGAGGTTCTTGAGCACTTGACTGAATTCGAGAATCTTGGGGATCAAGAGGTAGACGTTCTTGGCGAGATGCTTTCAAACTTGTACGGTGCTCTCGAGGTTGAAAAAACGATCAGGGAGGACGGTATTGACCGGAAAGAAGCCTTGAACGCCTTTATGGAGCGCGTGCAAGGCTCCATAGATCGATGATTCTTGCTAGCCTTACCCCTTGAACTGCTTGGCCAGTTTGGCCAATTCCTTGGGGTCCATGTCTCCCATGTCCGGCATTCCTCCACCCCCCAAGGCACTCATCATTTGCTTCATCTTTCCACCCTTCATCTTCTTCATCATCTTTTGCATCTGGGTGAATTGCTTGATCAGTTGGTTGACGTCCTTGATCTGAACGCCCGCTCCATCGGCAATTCTTTTCCTGCGCGAACCTGCGAGTATCCGGGGTAATCTTCTCTCCTCCTTGGTCATTGAAAGGATGATTGCCTCGTGCCGCCCGAGGGTGTTCTCTTCCTTGTCGCCGATTTCGACGTTGTTCATGCCGGGTAGCATTTTCGCGATGGAACCCATTGAGCCCAATTTTTTCATTTGCTTCATTTGGGTAAGGAAATCCTCAAAGTCGAATTCAGCCTTGAGCATTTTCTCGGCCATCCGCATCGATTCCTCTTGGTCGAGGTTTTCCTGAGCTTTTTCAACAAGGGAAACGACGTCGCCCATTCCCAGTATTCTGGAAGCCAATCTATCAGGATGGAAAACTTCAAATTCATCGATTTTTTCACCGATGCCCATGAATTTGATGGGAGCGCCGGTTACTTTCTTCATCGAAAGGGCGGCTCCGCCCCGGGCATCTCCATCGACTTTGGTCAGAACAATACCCGTTAGGGACAACCTCTCGTGAAAGGTCTTGGCCACGTTTACCGCCTCTTGGCCAAGAGCTGCATCCGCAACCAAGAGGACTTCATGCGGATCGACCTCTTTCTTCAACAATTCTAGCTCACGAACGAGGTCGTCATCGATTTGCAACCTGCCTGCAGTGTCGAAAATAATCACGTCCGATCCATTTTCCTTCGATTTTTCCCAACCTGCGCGGGCAATGGCGGGGACGTTCTTGCTCTCTCGGTCGAGGTGACAGGGAAACTGTTCTTGTTTCGCGAGAATCTCCAGTTGATCAATCGCCGCCGGGCGATAGACGTCGCAGGCAACGAGCATGGGGGAACGTCCATCCTTGGCCAACCGCTTGGCGAGTTTTGCGCTGGTGGTTGTCTTGCCCGCTCCGTGCAGGCCGACCATCAGGACACGCAGGGGGCGATCATCCCGCAACTGGTTCGCGCCTTCGCCCAACAACTTTACCAGTTCGTCATGAATGATCTTAATGACTTGCTGTCCGGGCGAGACGGACTTCAATACTTCCTGCCCCAGGCATGCCTGCTTGACCTCCTCGACAAATTCGCGGGCCGTGCGAAAATGCACGTCTGCAGAGAGCAGGGCTTTTCGAACCTCCCCCAATGCTTCGCTTACGTTATCTTCCGTAAGCTTTCCTACGCCTCTGAGATTGCGGAGCGTACGGCTTAGTTTATCCGTTAGTGATTCAAACATGACGAATAAGGATCATGTCATTGTCAGGTGCAATGGTGAAGCCAGAAATTCACCTTCTCTTTACGCGTTGCCTTTTGGGGTGAATTTGGCATAATCAAACCCTTTCTCTCAATATACAATGAAGATTCTCGTTGCGGACCGTATCTCTCCCCTGGGAGTTGAATTTTTGCAAAAGCAAGCTGATTTCGAGGTAATCGAGGCCTATGGCTCCTCGCCCGAAGAGGTTTTGGAGTTGGCCAAGGACGTATCCGCCATAATCGTTCGCAGTGATACCAAGGTAACCAAGGAAGTGCTCGGAGTGGCCACCCAGTTGAAAGCGGTCGGGCGCGCCGGGGTGGGTGTTGACAACATTGATATCGAGGCAGCCACCGAGAAGGGGGTCATTGTGATGAACACCCCGGGGGGCAATACCATTGCAACTGCCGAGCTTACCTTTACCCACATGATGTGTGGTTCCCGACCCATCGTGCGGGGCGCCAGTGGCATGAGGGAAGGCAAGTGGGAGCGCAAGGAACTCAAGGGTTCGGAGTTGCGGGCCAAAACCTTGGCAGTTTTGGGCTTCGGACGCATTGGGGCGGAAGTGGCCAAGCGTGCCAAGGCCTTCGAGATGGATGTCATCGCTTACGACCCTTATTTGACCGAAGATCGCGCCAAGGATATGGAGGTGGAAAAAGTCGATCTTGAAGAGGCCTTTTCCAGAGCAGACTATTTGACCGTCCACATGCCCATGACGGAAGAGACAAAAAACATGGTGGATGAGGAAGCGTTTGCCAAAATGAAGGACGGGGTTCGCGTCTTCAATTGCGCCCGGGGCGGGATCATCAAGGAATCCGCCCTTGCGGAGGCTCTCAAAAGCGGGAAGGTAGCCGCTGCGGGATTGGACGTTTACGAAGAGGAACCACTTCCCGAAGATCACGAATTTCGAACGTTGGAGAATCTCAACCTTACTCCGCATTTAGGTGCTTCCACTGCGGAAGCTCAGGAAAGCGTGGGGATCGAAATTGCGGAAGCTGTGGCCGAAGTCTTGCAGGGCGGGCGGATTAGAAATGCCATCAACATGCCTTCGATCGACCCCAGGGATCTCCAGATGCTCAGTCCTTACCTCGATCTTTGCCAAAGATTGGGAAGCTTTGCCCGCCAAGCGGCCAAAGGTACCGTATCTTCGATACAGATTACCTTCCGGGGCGGAATTGTCGACTTCGACGCCGTACCCCTCACCCGAGCGGTTCAGAAAGGCTGGCTCGCCGGGATTGCCGGCGATGAAGGAATTAACGACGTCAATGCCCCCCACAAAATCAAGGCATTGGGAATAAAGGTCGAGACGATCAAGTCCTCGGACTCGGTTGATTACAGTGAACTAATCGAGGTGAAGACCGTTTCAAGCGAAGGACAGGAGCAGACCGTGAAGGGCACTCTTCTCGGAAAGGGCAACGATCCCCGCATCGTTGAGGTAGACGGTCAGGCCATCGAGGCCCGCCCGGTAGACGTTCTCCTTGTAGTCAGGAACGTGGACAAGCCCGGGATCGTCGGCAAATTGGGTACGATTCTCGGAGATTGCGGGGTAAACATTGCAAACATGTCCCTTAGCCGTGCCGAAGAAGGCGAATGGGCTCTTACCATATGCGAACTTGATCACGAACCTTCTGACTCGGCCCTGCAGACCTTGGTCGAGGATTCTGACATTCACGAGGCTCGAATTTCTCGACAAGGATAGAAAACTGCCTGTCTTTTCATACCTACCTGCCCCATGTTATCCGTAGAAACCATTGGCGTTGCACTGATCGGTTACCTTTTGGGATCGATTCCCTTTGGTGTTATCGTGGCCAAAAGGTTCGGCGTGGACATATATTCGGTCGGCAGTGGAAATCCCGGCGCGACCAACGTTCTCCGGGAAATTGGAAAGCCCGCTGGGTATACGGTTTTCGTTTTGGATTTTCTCAAGGGTCTTTTGGCCACCTACTGGTTCATGATTCCGGTCTTTTCCTTCTCCGGCGATCCTGCCTTGGGCTTGTGGGGGTTGCCCGCTGCCGTCCTTGGACACACCTATCCATTGTTTACCGGTTTTCGTGGAGGGAAGGGAGTGGCCACGGCCATGGGTGGATTGCTTGGCGTGATGCCGGTTTGCCTTGTTGTGGGCTTGGTCACCTGGGCCGTAATTTTTTATTCCACCCGCTATGTTGCGGTAGCCTCCATTGGCTTTGGCTTGAGTCTCCCCATATGTTCCCTAGTCATATATTGGGCAAGTCCTGAAAGCGAGAGACATTGGGGCGTAGTGGCAATGGCTTTTGTCGTCATGGCATGGATTGTCTGGCGTCATCGTTCAAACCTCGCCCGCTTGCGAGCGGGTACGGAGAATCGATTTGCCCGCAAGAAAAACGGTAAGTGAACATGATGAGCGAATCACAAACCATTAGAGTCGGAATCCTCGGTTTTGGAACGGTCGGGCAGGGGACTTGGAAGCATCTTGTCGAGAATGCCGAATCCTTGAAGAAAATACTTGGGGTCTCGGTCATCCCGACCCGGGCTTCCGTGCGCGACTTGGCCAAGGATCGAAAGGTTGCGATTGACGCGGATGCATTGACCGACGACTCGTTCTCAATTGTCGATGATCCGGCGATCGACTTGATTTGCGAACTTATCGGGGGGATCGAGGAAGCGAGAAGTTTGACCCTCCGGGCCTTTGCAAACGGAAAGTCCGTGGTAACTGCCAACAAGGCATTGATATGCGAACATGGAGAAGAGCTTTTTTCGGCTGCCGAACAAGCGGGTGTGCGTTACGCTTTCGAAGCCAGTGTCGCCGGAGGAATCCCGATCATCAAGGTTTTGCGAGAGAGTTTGGTCGCCAATGAATTTCCCCTCATTTACGGGATTCTTAACGGCACCTCGAACTACATACTTACCCGCATGGAAAAAGAAGGCGCAAGCTTTGACGAGGTGCTTTCGGATGCCCGGGATCTTGGCTACGTCGAGGCGGACGAATCCTTGGATCTTGATGGCGTTGATGCTGCGCACAAAGCCGTAATCCTTTCCTATTTGGCCCATGGGATGTGGATCAACTTGGAAGACATTATCGTTGAGGGAATACGGGAAATTTCCAATGCGGATCTTTTGGCGGCAAGGAATCTTGGCTGTAAGATCAAGTTGATCGGGGTAATTCGAAGGAATTTCGAGAACAATCACATATCGGTGGGCGTTTACCCGGCTTTGGTTCCGGTAGGTGAGATAATCGCAAGGACCGATGGGGTATACAACGGTGTAAGCCTAACGGGCACGGTGGTTGGTACGGTCGTCCTCACCGGGCGCGGGGCAGGGCAGGACCCCACCGCAGGTTCCGTGGTCAGCGATATCGTGGACGTCGTCAAGGCAATGAAAGGAATGACCTCCCAGCCCAAGTTGCTGCACGTTACGCCTGATGAATGTACGGCTGCGACGGCAAGCGAAGTGCTCGGCCGTTTCTATTTGCGCCTGTACGTAGACGACAGGCCCGGCCAATTGGCCAAGGTTGCGGAATGCTTGGCTGAACATGAAGTGAGCCTGGCCACGGTTTCGCAAACCCCGCAGGGAGAAGATTCCGCGGCCAGCATCATCTTGACCACTCACGAAACCAATGAACACAGCATCGAACTTGCCATTCAAGCTCTCGAAAACTTGCCCGGTGTGAAGCAATCCCCCGTGCTTTTCAGAATGTTTGACCCCAATGGCTTTACGGAGTGATGAGTATCGTAGTTCATAAATACGGTGGAACTTCCGTTGCTGACATTAGCTGCATCAAACGTGTGGCCAGACGGGTCAAAAAGACTTGGGCGGCAGGGAACAAGGTAGTGGTGGTCGTTTCTGCCCGGGCAGGCGTAACCAATGAGTTAATCGAGAGAGCCAAGGCAATCCGTAAAAATCCGTCGGATCGGGAAATGGATATGCTGATGACCTGTGGCGAGCAGGAAACCATAGCGCTTCTCTCCATGGCCCTGAATGCTTTGAACGTCCCGGCTGTCTCGCGCACGGGCTGGCAGGCGGGGATCATTACCGAGGGCATGCATTCGAAAGCCCGTATCCGGGAGGTCAAGGGAGGAGATCTTCGCAAGCAGCTCAAGGCGGGCAAGGTCGTTGTGGTGGCCGGATTTCAAGGAATCAATGACAATGGGGACGTGACCACTTTCGGCCGGGGAGGATCCGATTTGAGCGCCATCGCGCTGGCAGGGGCGTTGAAGGCGAAATCCTGTCAAATTTTTACCGATGTCGCGGGAGTTTTCACAGCAGATCCCCGCATTGTGCCCAATGCCTGCAAGATTCCAGCTATTAACTATGAGGAGCTGCTTGAGTTGGCGAGTAGCGGATCCAAGGTCATGCAGACCCGGGCCGTTGAATTTGCCCAGAAGCATAACATCCCATTCGAAGTGCGTTCGTCCTTTTCCACCAAACCCGGAACCGAAGTGAAGAAAAAAGTAAAATCCCTGGAGGACACCCTGGTAAGCGGAGTGGCCATCGATAAAAACCAAGTACGCGTAAGCGTTACCGAGTTACCCGATCGACCGGGTGCCGCAGCGGCTGTTTTCAAGGTAATGGCCGAGTCAGAGGTCGTCGTGGACATGATTGTTCAGAACGTTGCCCGCAACGGAAAGGCAAACTTGACGTTTACCGTGCCGACCGAGGATGCATTTCGTGCCGAAAAGGCCCTGAAGGAACATCTTTCGGACGGATCCAGCGGCAAGCTCGGACGAAGCACGAACATCGTCAAGGTTTCCGTGGTAGGAGTTGGCATGCGTTCGCATTCCGGGGTTGCATCCACTTTCTTCGAGGCCTTGGCCAACGCCGGTATCAATATGCTGATGATCAGTACCTCGGAGATCAAGATCTCCGTTGCCGTCAGTCCTGAATTTGGTGACGATGCAACCCGGGTAGCTCATCGGGCATTTGGCTTGGGGAAGTAATTGCTCCGGGGTTTACGCCAGTCTTGCTATCTGAGAAATGCGTTTCGTCAGCACGCGCGGACAATCCGACCCTGTTGGCTTTTCCGAAGCCGTTGCGCAGGGCCTTGCTCCGGACGGCGGACTTTACCTGCCGGAAAGCTTTCCTAATCTCAGCAGTCATGCCGAGCAATGGGGGGATCTGACCTATCCCGAGCTGTGCTTCGAATTCTTTCGCCTATTTGCCACGGATTTGGAAGCGGACGTTTTGAAACGGGCGGTCAATCACTCGTACTCGACCTTTTCTCATCCTTCAATTGCTCCTATCGTTGAGTTGAGCGATCATTGCAAGGTCATGGAGCTTTTTCACGGTCCGACCCTTGCCTTCAAGGATTTTGCCCTACAACTTCTTGGCAACCTTTACGAGCTCCAGATTTCTCGTTCCGGGCAAAACCTGACAATTCTGGGCGCGACTTCCGGGGACACCGGAGCAGCAGCGATATCGGGATTGATTGGCAAACGCGGGGTAACCGTTTTCATCCTTTATCCCAATGGCAAGGTCTCCCCGTTGCAGGAACGCCAAATGACGTGCACGGGTGCCTCAAATGTTTTTCCTTTGGCTATCGAAGGAACTTTCGATGATGCCCAGCGGACGGTGAAGGAACTTTTCTCCGATCTGTCCTTTCGGGAAAAAGTCGGACTCTCAGCTGTTAATTCGATCAATTTGGCCCGAATACTCGCTCAATCCGTGTACTATTTTTATGCTTGGTTGCGCCTAGGCTCAAAGGATCGTGAAAATACCACTTTCGTCGTACCCACGGGAAATTTCGGGAACGTCTTTGCCGGATGGTTACTTACCAGGATGGGCATTGCCATACCGGGATTTCGGGTGGCAACCAATCAAAATGACGTCTTGCACCGCTTGTTTCATACGGGTGAGTATTCCCTCGGTTCAGTCGTTCCCAGCCTTGCTCCTTCCATGGATATTCAGGTAGCCTCTAACTTCGAGCGCCTGCTCTTTTTCATTCTTGATGGAGATTCCGGGCGCGTTCGGGAGGTCATGAACAGTTTTCGGGAAGAAGGCAGGTATTGCTTTGAAAACTTTGCCGTAGATGGGTTTTCGAGTTCAAGCGTATCCGATTTGGAAATTCCGGAAATTATCCGCTCGGTCAATCGAGAATATGGATATTTGGTGGATCCCCACACGGCTTGCGGATTCAAGAACTTGCCTTCGGATGAAAAACACCTCGTTCTGGCGACCGCTCATCCGGCCAAATTTCCGGACGTGTATGAGAATATGGGGATGGAAAAGCCGACCTCCCCGATCCTGCAGGAACTCCTTGAAAGAAGCCCAGTCAAGTACGACTCTCAAGTTTCCCCTCCTGCGATCCGTTCCTTTATCGAAAAAAATTGTTCGCCGACAAGCGACTAATTTTTCCAGCCCAGCTCGTTCCACCGATGACATGAGCAAGAGAGCGGTTTTCATTAGGTCGGGAGGATTGGGAGACTTTGTTTTGACCCTCCCTGCACTTAGCCGGGCGCTTGTTTTGTATGAGGAGACCATCCTGTACACGCGAGCTTCATACCATTCTCTGGTGTCCGATTATTCGAACTCCCTGACCTTGAAAGATATTGATTCAGACTTGGAAACCTTGGGTCAAGTACTAACGGATTCCGACGTGATTACCTTTTGGCAGGACGAGGAATGGAAGCGGGAGTTAAGGGCCGGAGGGTCCCGTAATCTATATTTTCTAGAATCTCGTCCAACCGGAAACACTCATTTTGCGGTCGAGACGTTCTCGAAACTCGGCTGGGATTGGCCTGAGGAATATTCCAAGCGTGCTTGGATTGGTGATCATTGGTCCGGGGGAAGTGGCCTGTTGTGGGTTCATGCAGGGAGCGGAAGCGCTAAGAAAAACGCTCCGCTTACTTGGTTTGCCGAAATTGCCGGAAAGTGGATTGATGAAAAGAAGGTGAACGGGGTCGTCTTTTCCTTTGGCGAGGCAGACAATGAGGTATGGGAGGATTTCGAAAGACTGGAGATTTCCAAAGACAGCCGGGTTCAAGTGGTTCGTTCGGTAGGCTTGAGAGAACTAAGGAGGATGTTGGCTGACCAAGCATCGGTTTTCATGGGTAACGATTCGGGGCCCGGGCATCTGGCCGCATCTTTGGGTATCCCTACGCGAATTGTCTTTCGCTCGACCGACCGAAAGATCTGGGCACCCTTGGGACCAAGGGTCGAAACTTACGAATCGCTTTCCGAAGCCAGCAAGATCTTGTAGGAAACCGAATCGACCAACGCTTCCCAGCTTGCGGTTATGACGTTGTCACTCACTCCGACCGTACCCCACGTTTGTGTTCCGTCAGTCGATTCTACGTGGACCCGAGTGATCGCATCGGTTCCGAGGTTGCTTTCCAAAATCCTTACCTTGAAGTCGGTCAGCCGGACTTCCTGAATGTAAGGAAAATCTTTTTCAAGCGCCTTCCTCAAGGCATGGTCCAGTGCGGAGACAGGACCATTTCCCTCGGCCACGGTGTGCCTAACCTCATCCTTAACCTTGAGCTTGACCGTGGCTTCCGAACTCGATTCCTCTCCACCCGATTCACGACCGACTCCCACATGGTAGCGCAAGACTTCGAAAGCGAAATTTTCACCCCGCAGAAATCGGCGAAGGAGAAGGTCGAAGGAAGCGTCGGCAGCTTCGAATTCATATCCTTGAAATTCCATCCGCTTGAGCTCCTCGAGAAAGGACTTCATCTCGGGTGAACGTCCATCGACGTTCATGCCCATTTCCTTGGCCTTCATCATCACGCTGCTCCGACCCGACATGTCGGACACAAGAACGCGGGTGCGGTTTCCAACGACCGATGGATCGACGTGCTCGTAACTCCGGTTGGACTTTGAAGCCGCATCGGCATGCACTCCTCCCTTGTGGGCAAACGATGCCGCCCCTACGTAGGGGGAGCGAATGTCCGGTCGCAAGTTAGTGGCGTCATCAATGAACAGGGATAAGTCGCGAAGTTTTGAGAGATGCTGCCCGCTGTTCGTCCTAGTATCCATCTTGATCTCGAGATTGGGAATGATTGTGGTCAGGTTGGCGTTGCCGTTTCTTTCCCAGTAACCGTTCATCGTGCCCTGAACCATGGTCGCTCCCGCTTCG
>MDTE01196651.1_pt1 | contig 18274 bp, 29 predicted proteins | sample 811231 | NCBI WGS metagenome assembly MDTE01 (sample SAMN05326651, study PRJNA326480) | marine metagenome | isolation source: seawater | place: Indian Ocean: Red Sea | collected 2010 | reverse complement strand
TTTACCGCACATTAACGTAAATACTTCTTCTTCGTTATCTGCCATTATTCTTTAATGCCTTTCTAGCTTCTGATAAGTGTTTTTTATAGTCACTTTCTATATTTAATGGTTCTTGTTCATTGGTTATTGTTCTGTTGTCCTCTGGTGGGTATGGGGGCTGTTCACTGGTGGATACCCCCTTGTTCTTTGTGACACCCTTAGCGTTATCTTCCACAGGTGTGTATATCACTGTGTATAGGTTAGTTGTTTGCCCTTCGTTGTTGGGTTTATGCCGTTGCTGTACTTGTAAAGCTCCAACGAACATAAGCTCTTTTATGTGCCTTCTAACACTACTAACGCTCATATTGCATTTAATAGCTAACGTACGGTGGCTAGGCCATGCCGGGCGATCTCTACCGGCCATATCTGCCAAACATGCGTACACGCGTACAGCTCCGCTAGTAAGGCCTTTATGTTGTATAACCCATCGTGGCACCATACTAAACGGTGGCATTTCTGTTTTTAGTTCGTTCATATCTTCGTTTTTTCCTCATCTAAACCAGTTAATAACAGCCATACGCCTGCCAATGCTAGAAAGTTAGCGGCTAAAAACGCTTCGGTTTGATCGGGCACTAAACGCTGATACGAGCTTATTTGTAACCATATAAACACGCCTATGCCGGATATCCATTTAAGTTTGTTTAGCATTATTCGGCCTCTAGTTCTGCTTGTTCTTGTTCGTCTGCTCGTCGTTGTAACGCTCGTTCTAGGTCGTAATGCTCCGTGTAAAGCTCCAATCCGATGCCCACCCGCATACAGCACCTTTTGATGCCGTCGCTGATAGCCATCTTAAGATTTAAGGCGTTGTTATCGCCTGGTCGTTCACACTCGCCGGCTTCTTCAATAACGACTTGTTCTAAATCGATAATAAAGCGCATTTCGAGTATTACGCCCTGTATTACGTTGCCTTCTGGTGCGTGTATTATTTTTACTACGCGTTGGCTGGTTGGCCCTAATTTCGCTAATAACGCCTGCTGACAGTCTCCATGCGAAATGTATTTAGCGTCATAAGATACGCCGGGTTTCTGGGCTATCCATTTATCTGGTAGCCGTTTAGATAAGTCTAGTAGTTGTATCATTGTGTAGCCTTCTTTCTTTGCTGGTACATGTTTGCTTGATGTTGCGCCCAAACCGTCTTACATTTACTACATAACGGCTGGTTCGCTCTTTGGTGTCGTCTAGCGGCGCCTATAGTGCCGCAAGGTAACAATTTACGAGGCATAAACGCCCCCTTCTGTAAGTATTTCTAACGCTAGGTGCGCTTGTTGTGGTACTACTCCGTTACCTAACATTTTTAGTTGCGCTGATCTGCTTAAGCCTAAAGCTGTAACGTGACCTTCTGGTAAGCCCATAAGCCATTCTACGAATAAAGGGTTTACGCCTTTTTCGTCTACTGGTATAGGGGCCTGGCGGTTTATGACGGTTTCCCATCTTCTAATAGCGGTTTCGTACTGTCGCCAGTTGAAAGCTTCTGTACTTCTATATTTAGGCTGTTGCCGTGTCCGTTGCCGCCGTGTTTCTGTTTCCATTTCTCCGTTAAAGCTTCCCATTGTTCGGGCGTCTTGCCGGCCCCCATATCGTTTACCACTGGGGTAGGTAGTAATTTCCCTAATTGGTCGGCTAGGTCGAACCTGTCGCCGTCTACCCTGTCCGGTCTGGGCGTCACATTCTCGGTAGCTGTTGGCGTTTTTAGTCTCGCCCCATATAAATAAGCGTTTGCGCTGGTGAGCCGCTCCGGTGTCGGAAGCCCGAATAATTCCCCATCTAAGGTCATACCCCAATCTGGTACACTCTCCAATAACTCCGGCAAATCCGATAGTAAGGTGCCCTGCGACATTCTCAAAGAATACGTAGCGTGGTCGTAAAACGCTAACGGCGTGCGCGATGTAACTAAAAATAGCTCTTTCATCTTCTTCTCCTTCTCTTTTTCCTGCCAGGCTAAACGGTTGGCAAGGGTAACCGGCGGTTAAAACGTCTATTTCGTCTTGTTGTTCCCAATTAACGGTAGTTAAATCGCCCAAATTGGGTATATCGGGGTGGTGGTGTGCTAATAGCGTGGAAGCGTTTTTATCTATGTCGCTAACGAAACGTAAATCTATTTCACTAAAAGCGGCTTTTAACCCCATTTCTAAACCGCCGTACCCGCTACATAAGCTACCTACCCGCATTTTTACGGCCCCATTCTGTTAGCTCTTGTATCTGGCCTTCATTACCTGGCGTAGTGGGTCTAGTTTCTGGTAAACCTGTTATCGGGTGGCGTCTAAAATCTACTAGCCCGGCTTCTCGTAACTCTAGTAACCGTGTAGCTATCTGATTAGTGCTAATGGGGTGTCCTGCACCGTTTAATACTTTGCCGTAAAGGTCGAACGCTGTTAAACCTTCTCTAGCCATAAACATTTGGCGTATTATCTGGTGTTTCTGCGTGCCTGATTTAACCTTCATAGCGGCCTTATGGCTAGTTTCTGGGTGGTTATGGCCCACTTTGCCGCCTATCTGCCCGCCCCATAATGTAGGTTCGTTCATTGTTCGCCCCCAAATTCTGCACGATATTGGCGCTGTATAAGGTCGATAGTGTCATACATTGGCTGTAAATAGCCGTGTGGGCGTATTAGGCCTTCTAAATACTCTACTAACTCTTGATCTATCCAACTTTGTAAAGCGTCGGTTATGTAGTCGATTAAATGATCGTCGTAGCCTCGTAGGTCTAGCTTGCTCATCGCTAGCTCTACTGGGTTTACGTCGGTAATATCTATTTCTACTGCGGTAGCGTTGTGGTTAATGGTGCATAGTAGGCGCCGTCTTTTAGGGTGGTCGTCTACTGGTTCTAACTTTATGTAAATAACGCTTCTACGCTTCATTGTCGCCTACTTGTATTTGTTCTTCGCCGTAGCTGATTACTTCAAGGTACGAGTTAGCGAAAATAGTATCTAAGAATAAACTAACGTCGCTGTTGCCGTCGCCGTAGTCGTCTACCGCTATAACCATGCTTAAGTTAATTAGATTTTTAACGTTCATGGTTTCAGTAATCGGCGTTTCTTCGTAATGAAGAATCGTTACATCGTTTAGATTACGTATGTCTGTTAATTGGTTAATAGTGGCTTTATTTGTAGCCGCTATTAGGAAATCTACTTTATGTAGGGTCTTGTAATTAGTCATTGTGTAGCCTTTTCTTGTAGCCGTTAATAACACCTTAGCACTTTCAACACCAAACGCAAGTATTGTTTATGAATCTGTTTTTTTAGTGACTCCAACGAATGCGTTATTTATTTCTTCTGCGTCTAATTTGCCGTCATCTAAAAAGGCGCTCGCCAGGCGTTGCAGTACGGTAGCTACTGAGCTTAAACCCGCGAGTAGGGCGGCGGTAGCGGGGCTTATAGATGGGTCTATTATGCTTGCACCACCTACTACTGTTAATGCGTTTACGATAAAGACACATATTACGCGGGCGGCGGTGTTTGCTAATAAGTTAAGATTCATCGTTTTTTTCTTTTCTGTAGTCGATAGCTACCCCTATTAAATGTGTAACTAAACTTATGGCGCTTATCCATACTGCCCATATTAGTACCTGATCGGTAAGGGTGATGAGAACTAAACCTACACCGGCCAAACTAAGGCTTAAATACAGTATCTCTAATGCTAAACGCTTAAACATTAACGGCCCCTTCTTCTTGTTGGGCCTGATGTCGGCCCGCCTGCGGTGCTTGCTGTAGCCGTTGGTCTAATACTACTACTAATGGCCGTTGCGGCAGCTGTAACCGTAATTATTGTTTTCCTGTCGTCTACGTCAATACGAGAACCTACCATTACATAACCGCCGTAATCTGAACTGCTAAAAACGTCTATTTCTTGTTCGAACGTTTCTTTAATTTCTTCTGGCGCTTCGTTTACCGCTTGTACTATTTGTTCTTTCGCTTCGGTGGGTAGCTCGTCGAAATTGTCGTTATCTACTAGTTCTATTATTTCTTCTTCGGTTACTGGTTCATCGTCTAAAATTTCTTCTATATCTTCAATTATCTCTATATCTATTTCGGGGTCGTCTAAAAGTTCTTCTAAAAGTTCTATTTCTTCTTCTTCTAATTCATCTAATTGAGCTTCTGTTAAAACATCTTCGATACTAGTTTTTTCAATTTCTGTAACTTCTTCGGGTTCTTCTGGTTCGGGTTCTTCGCCTGGTTCATTATCCATAGCTGGTTCTTCTTGTTCTTCTTCACTTTCTTCTGGCCATTCTTCATCTTCGGGTATTTCTCCTATATCTATTTCGGGTAGATCGTCGGTTATGTCGAACCAGTCGTAATCGTCTAAATCTATGTCGTCTAGGTCGAAATCGTCGAATATGTTAGAATCGTCTAATGGGGGTTCTTCTATTATTACTACTGTTGGCGGTGGTGGTGGTTCTGGTGTTGTTGTCGGCGTCGTGGTGGGTGTGGGTATCACTGGCGGCGGTGTTGGGGTTGGCTGTGGTGTCGGCGTTGGAGTTGGGGTAGGTTCCGGTGTCGGTTCCGGTGTTGGTGTTTCTGTGGGGGTTAGGGTTGGTGTCGGTTCTGGTTCACTTGTGGGCGTTGGTTCCGGTTCGGTGGTGGGCGTTGGTTCGGGTTCGGTGGTGGGTGTTGGTTCGGTGGTTGGTGTCGGTTCGGGTTCTTCTTCTTCGTCGAAACTAGCTACGCCTTCAATATCCATAGAGTAAACGCCGTATTCTTCGTCGTAAACGTTGGCGTTAAGCCGGTAAGTGCCTGGCGCTAAATCGGTTATTTCTATGTATGAATCCCAACACATGCCGTTTACGTTGTGGCTTGCGCTGTCGTCGTCTTGAGCTATAAGCGTGTCTGTGTCGTCGTACAAATATAAATAAGGGTCTGCGGCGTACTCGTCGGTGCCGGTGCCTGTTCCGTGATCGTCGCAAGTAAGGCTCGTAAATGTGGTTACTTTAAGGGTAGTAGCTTCAGTAAACGTAAACGTTAAATCTATGCCGTTACCGTCGTCTACATCTACGGCACAATCCCATATACTATTATCGTCGGTGCATGTGACACTATTAGCGTACACTGGTGGCGCTAGCCATGTAAGCGCAATAAGTGTTAATAACAGTAGCCGGCTTATGGTTTGAAATATGCGCCTATTCTTCACCGTACATGTTTGCTAGTTCATGGTCACGGTTCTTACCGCTTAATAAACTACAGCTATTGTCGCCGGTGAAACGTGCCGCCAGATAGCCTTTTACTACTGATAGGGCGCTAGCCGCCCCTGCCCCTAAAACCAGTTTCCATTCTGCCACATTCATAGTAGCGATTTGATCTACCGCCAACATGCCGGCGCAACTCTGTATAAATGTGCTTACTACTCTCTCTAAAAGGTCTTTGTAGTCGATCATAAACCTAACGCCTTCCAACTATTGCGGCCGCAGTAGCCGTCTACTTTAAGCCCTCTAGATTTCTGAAACCTTTTTAGGGCCGCTATGGTCATAGAACCCGCTATACCGTCTATGCCTGGCTTCTTCGGGTTGCGTGAAACCCTGAAACCTAACGCCGTTAATTTCTGTTGCATCACTTTAACATGAGCGCCACGCGACCCACGTTTAACAAGTGGCATGGCTTTAGCGTCTGGCTGTTGGGGTTTCTCTGGTGCTTTAGCTCTAGTAAGGCTTTTAGTTTCTTTGCCCTCCATAGCTGGCGCCGGCCACCACCCATATTTACCGTTACCGACGTGGCCAAAACTTTGCATGTGCCAATTTTCGCTAGGTACGGTCTTGATAATGCCGTATTCTTTCGCTACTGCATGTAATGTAGCCCACGACAATTTACCAATAATGCGTAAATCAACGGCATAGGCGAAGCCATCTTCCTGTTCGAGATGCCAGCTACCCCTGTACTTTCCTTTAGGGCCGAACCGCCTATCGGGGTTGGCGGCAAGATTTCCGGTTCCGGCCCTGTAGCGTCGATATAGCTCTTTTTGTTGGGCGTACGTTCTACACCCGCTTACGATAGCTACCTTATTTTTTATGCGTGGGTCGTTAAAGAAATGTTCTAACCGTTCCACAAATTTAGGGTGCAATTCGGTTAAACGTACCCATTTACTAGTCGTTGGTAAATTACTCATGATGGCTCATCTGGAAAATCTACTATTAGCCCTATGGTAGCTGTGGCGGGTAAATCTCGTAGTGCCTGGCGGTAGGCGGCCCATTCTGCCTTTTTGGTTGCAGATAGTTGGTTATCGTCTAATTGTGTCCAATCGCTAGCGGCTAATAGGGTGTCTCTTTGCATGCGTAACCGTACCGTTAATTGGGCGTCGGTGGGTGCGTCTATTTTATCAAATGGGTATAACCCTATATCTATTTGTGCCATTACGTTATCGCCGATCTTTCATAGAAACCCGCTAAATACATAACATCGCCGGTAGTCCATGTAAAAGGGTTACTAGCGTTACAATTTCCTTGATATATAAACATACCTACGCCGGCGTTATACGCCTGCCACCACGGCACTAGCCACGCTGTTGTACCATCGTTATACCCGATGACAGTACCGCTGTGTAGAGCTGTGCCATAGTTGTAAAATATGGCGTTACCGCCAGGAAAATACGCTACGTCGGGGTTCATTTCTTGCACTGGCGCTTGTATCTCGAAATAACTTGTAGCGGCAGTAGTACTACCCCATGTCATCTCTAAAGAATAAAAAACGAGTTCGTTTACTTCTGCGTACTTTGCCTGAACGGTAGCGTTACCTATGGTTAGGTCGTTCCAAACTGGGGTCCATGCTTGCCAATCGCCAATACTGTTTAATTCTGCGGCGGTTAGAACGTCGCCGCTACTGAAATTAAAAGGGTTAGCCATAATTATTTATCCTAGTCTAAACGTGTCCAAATTACCGATATATGTACTATCTAGCTTAATACTCTGGTTATCTACTGCGCTTACTAAATCAAATTCTACCACCGTATTACTAGGCGTTGCGTGTATGTTCCGGCCCACGATCACGCATTTATAGGTTTTAGCGCTACTAGCGCCCTTAGGGGTAATAGTTGCTTCTGCATACGACCACAAACACGCGTCGCCGCTCAATAAATCAGTAAACGCCGTATTCTGACTACCGTTCGTAACATACGGTTCGATAGCTTCCACGCTGGTGGTTATACGTTGCGTAATAAAACTTACGTTGTTGTATCGTTTAGTCCACCATTCACCTATGTTTGTTTTCGCTGTTTGTGATGGGTCCGCCTGTGGAATTATTACGTTATTGTACGTTACTGATCGTATGCCGTTGTTTTGTTGGCTAGTCGTGTTGTTACTTACCACTACTGCGCCTGCGTCGCCCTGCGCCTGTATAGAGCTTTGGTTCACTAATTCGGCGCTATTAAATTGGGTACTGGCTCGCATTATAGGAAATTCGCCGGCGCTAGGGCTTGCCTTAAATACGTAGCGTTCAAACTTGTCCTGCCCGCCTACGGTTTCTTTCGTTAATTTACGGTTTATATAGAACGTGCCAAAATTCCATTTAAGAGTCCCGCCGCTACCTGTTGTGGATACGTTAGCTGGAAATGCGACGCCTGGCCCTGTCGGTAGTATCTGGTTATTTATGTAATCTCTGGCGGTGCCTGTTTCTAAACTTTTTAGCCCGCCTGTGTAGCCTATGTCTCTATCGTCGGCTGGTGCGGCTACGGTTATGTCGTTGTTTCCTCGTTCTACGCTCATTTCTGAATCGTTACTAGCGCCTACGCGTGGAAAAGAAACGCCGGTTATGGTGTCACCACCTGAACTATAGCCATTAACTACATCTAACATGAGCTGATCTAAAGCGGCGTAACGTATCGTGCCTAGTGTTACGCCGGTTACTTGATCTCTAGCCGCATATATAAAAGGGTCTGCCAAATTTAGCGTTACTGTTGCTTGGCCGCCGTCGTCGTTAAAAGCGATTTTCGTACACACCATGAAACACACATCGGAAGATAAGCTAGCGCCGCCTACTTCTGATTGTAGAACGAACTTAAATACGGCGTTAAACCATTCGTAGTTCTGCAAACTACCGCCGCCTTCGGGCGTTAAAGCGTTATCGTTATTATCTAACTGTAACGTGCCTCTACTTGAACCCATACGGCCTACTGGTGCGTCTTGCCTGATTTGGAACCCTAATGTACGGTCTTGCAAATCCGTAGTAACGACGCTCGAACCGTTTATTACAATGGCTTGTACTTTCCAACTGGTAGTGGCGCTCATCGTCTAACCGTGTTGGTGGTCGCTAATTGTAGGTTTCCTTCTTCACGCATATAGTTTTGTAACGCATGTACGACATCTTCGCCGCTAGCGCCTGGCGCCATATTTATAGTTATGTTGCCACCCATAGCGCCCATTTTCGATAACGGTATTACAGCTTCTGGGCCGGCTTCGCCTATTAGCGCCGCTGTTGGGCTGGTTACTATGCCGCCAGTAGCTAAAGGTGTTAATTCTGGTATCTTAAATTCTTTACCGGCTATTAGTGCGCCTACGCCTGTGTATTTCACCCAATCGGGTACAGTGAAACCAAACCCGCCTAATGTGTCGTTCCATAACTCTACTAACGTGTTGTACACCGTCTTAAAGGTTTCTACAACTACGTCTAATGCTGTGGATACTAAGCCACCTATAAAGTTTATAGGCGCCATTACTGCTTCTTTAATACCTTCGCCGAACGCTGTTGCTTGATCTTTAGCGTAACTACCCATGTTTACGAATACTCGGCCTATATCGCCGCCTAATTCAGCGAAGAAATTTATTACTGGTTCTATTGCTTTTTCGTAAAATAGGTCCGCTAGGGCGCTGGCACCGTCGCCGATAGCGGCCCCTATGTCCGCAAATGCCCCGCCTAAACCTTCTAATACTTCGCCACCAAACCGCAGTAACGCCGGTACTAGCTTTTCTGCGAGTTTGCCCGCTACTTTAACTATCGCCGGTATCGCTTCTTCAGCTAACCATTTAACTATCGTTGCCACTATTTTAGGTAGGTTTTTGATTAGATCGCCGATTACTGGCCCTATCCAATCAAGGAACGCGGCGGCCCATTCGCCTATTTTTTCTGCGGCTTTTGGTGCGGCGGTATGCGCTAACCAATCCCATATAGCGGCGGCCCATTCGCCTAACTTTTGTAGAATGCCTGGTATTAGTGGAACTATCCAATTAATGAACGCCGCCCCTAATTCCTGCAATTTTTTAAGAGCTTTAGGCGCTACGTCGATTATCCATTTAATAAACTTTTTACCTAGTTTGAGTAACGCTTTACCTATCTTTGGCGCCCATTGTTTAACTATGTTTATAAGTTTTTTACCGACTTTAGCTACTTGTTTGCCTAGCTCCTGAAATACGCCCTTAGCGCCTTTTTTGCCGAATATGTCTACGAGTTTTTGGCCGAATCCGGCTAGCTTGCCGATAACTTTAGATACTTTCATAGCGATAGGTATAAGTTTCTTACCTATTTCTATGGCGACGTTCTTAAAACGTGCTTTAAGTATGCGCATCTGGTTAGCCAGGCCGCCGCTGGTGCGCTCGAAATCTCCTAGCGCCCCTTGCTTGCCTAGTTCCTCCAAAATGAGCGCTTGGCGGGCCATGATTTTAGACCCTTCGCTTATTTCGCCGTTGGCGTCGGCTAATCCCATTTCTAACGCTTTAGCTTCTACTGCGGCGGCGTTAATTAAAATACCGATACTTTGTAACGGTTCGTTACTGCCTCGTAACCCTGCCTGTAGTTTCTCTAGGGCTTCTTCGGGTCGTAAATTGTTAAAGCTGGCGACGTCGGCGGCTACCGTTACCATTTCATCGGCGAACCCTGAAAGATCATCACCTGTTAGCCCGGCGGCTTTACCGAACACGCCGAACGAGCTAGCGGCGTCTAAAAATTCTGCTTGCGATAGTCCTACGGCGGTAGCGGCGCCTTTTGCGCTTGCTTCAATACTGGCGCTAGCGTCGCCGAAGATTTGCTGGGCTTTGCTTAATCCTTCTTCGAAATCTACCGCCAACATGGTGGCTTTAGCCCCTAAACCTGCTAGAGCTACACCGGCGGTGGCGCCTACTGACGCTACTTTTTTGCTGAAATCCGCTAACGAACTACCGGCATTACCTAACGCTTTCTTAAACTTTTTAGCGTCGCCGGCTATGAGAACGTTTATTACTGAACTACTGCGTTTTTTAGCCATTATTCGCTAACCGTTTTCTTTGCGTACCGCATGCCTTTATTTATGATCTGGTCTAAACCTTCTACATATATTGCGAATGCGTCGTCGGCTTTGTCGTTTAACGCGTCGTATAAAAAATTGGTTGGTTCTTGTCCTTTTCGACCTCGTATTCGTGGCCTACCAAAATGGGTTACACCTGCATAGTTACCTATACGTTTATAGCCTGCCCTAACCCTAGACGCTGTTTTAGTACCAGATGGCCTAATACTGTCCATAAGGGTGCCTGTTTGTATAGGTGCTAATTGTCTGGCCCTATCTGCAACTACTTGGGCCATATCTAAATGTATGTCTTTAAGGTCGTCTATACCGCCTTCTATTTCGGTTAGCGCTTTACGTAGCTGGCGCCCACCTTCTATAGTTACTGCCGGTTTTCTAGAATCTTTTTTACCTATGGCCATTTTTTACCGTTTTCGCCTGCTGGCTTTTTCCTGTTCTTTAACGATGTCGTTATGTGCCGCTATGATCGCCCTAACTATGTAGGGGTCTAGCTGTAACAGTTCGGCAATACTTTGGCCGGTTACAAGCCCTAACCTTGCGATTGCATAGGCGGTACTTCTTCTACTAAAGGGTCTGGTTGGTCCTCAACTAACGTTATATCTTTAAGATCTGCTACCCACTCGTCGAACAGTTTAACTACGCGGCCTTGTTCTTTCGTGGCGGTCCACGCTAGCCAGGCTATGTGTTCTATGCTTGGATCTTGCGAAAATGCGCCACTTAGCGTTGTCTTAAATTCTCGTTCGAACGCGATAGCGGTTTTTAGTGATATAGCGACGGTGTAGGCGTCACCTTCTGGCGGCTCAATTTGTAGCCGTATGTCAGAGCCGAGCATGGTTAGCTCGTTGCTTTAGTAATAGCGCCGTTTATAGGCCAGGATACTGAAACTTGGCTTAAATCGCCTACGCTACCGTCTACTGGGCTGTATTCGCCCACGAAACACGACATCGTATACGATGGGTTCGTAGCTGAAACGCTAGCATCTACCGGCTTAACTACTACGGTAGTAGAGGTATTTACGAGAGCGTAAAGCGTGGCTTCGACTTTAGCCGCGGCGTAATCCTGATTAAATGTTATATCGAGAGTTCCACTTTCAAGCCCACCTGTGTAGGTGCGTGCTGTGTCTCCCATAGCCGTTGTCTCTATTGCGTCTGCTGATCTACTAATAGCGACGCTTGTAACGTGCGCTGAAAGATCAACCGAATTAATAACGACAGAGGCATTTGTCAATACTATGTCAGCCATATTCTATTTTTCCTTTGCTGTTTTAGGGTTAGGGTCTTTCAAATGCCCGCCTTCTATTAGGGCATCTATGTTTGCGCCGGCGAGCTGTTTAGCTGTCACCGTATCGCCTTTTTCGTGATTCGCTAGGTTGTCGCTTATCACTTCGTATTTACTCATGTTGCGGTTACCTCCACGTCGAGTTGAACCGCTAAAAAAACACTATCTGCGAAATTTAGCGGGCCATAATTAGTTGCACTTACCACTGTAACACTATTTGCCGTACCATCTAAGGTTTGATCGGCTTCTAATGCGGTAGGTACTGTTCCTAAAAAATCGTTTAACAATTCTTGGCTACTGGCGGTTTCGAACCGTTGAGAAACTACCACAATGTCAAACCGTAACGTTTTTAACGAATTGCTAACGGTCCCCATTGCTTCATGGTATGAAATTAAATTAGACGACGGCACTACAATAGCGCATGGCGGTGTAAGGAAATCGGGTACGGTGTCGTACACGCTTACGAACGCTTGCGGGCTACTTACTGCTTCGAGCCTGGTTTTTAGTTCAGCTCGTATTTCGTCATAATCCACGACTATGCCGCCGCTGGTAGCTTTAAGCCTCGTAGTAGGGCTATTACTTCTGGGTCTGTTCGACTTATGCGTACGAAACCTATATCTACGTTTCCGGCTTGAAATCCTAGCGGACTGCTACGCCGTTGGTACAGCCTGGCGGCTAACACTAACGCGCATTGCTTTACCTGATCGGGTACGGCCATGCCATAGCCCCAATAGGCTGTAATTTCTACTGTAGGCCTGCCGTATCTATCGCGTGGGAATACGTCACCGTCTACACGCTTTAGTACCCTGTACGGCGCTGTATTGCCGTTTAGAACGTAATCTGTGGTAATAGTTAACGTTGTTTCGTAGGTGCCGTTCATGTCGTCGTCGCATTTAACGATAAGGCCGGTTTTCTGGGCGATGTCGTCACAAAATACGGTGAAATCGTCGAACGGTATAAAGGTTTTAGCTGTTGCGCTACTAGGTACTTCGAACGTACGGCCACAAATACTTTCTATTTCCGCTTCTGCGGCGGCTATAGCGTTATCTATGGCGGTGTTTTCTGACGACGTGCTAGACGGTATGCCTAAATAGGTTTTTACAAGTGCCTGCGATGTCATGTAAGCCATTAGTTAGCTACTTCTTTTTGGCTGGTGCTTTTTTCGCTGGTGCCTTTTTCGCTGGTGCCTTTTCGGGTTTTTGTATCCTGCTAGCGGCTTGTTTTTCCCATAGTTCTTTGCTCATAAATTTGTCCAATCTTGAGAGGTGAGAGACGCCACCGGCTACCAGTGGCGCCCCTCAAGACTCAATTAAAAGCTAGGGGCTACCAATCCGGTCCCGCTGATAACAGACACACTGCCTGGATATCTTGAACCCATTGAAGCCGCGTAGTAGGCGTAGCTAACGTAAGAAAGCGTTAAGCTCATGCCGGCTGTTTCTTCCATGCGAACGAACGCTGGTTGGCCTGCATCTTCAAATAAGAGCAAGTCTGAACGGCGAACGACATAAACTTCATCTTCGTTACCGCCTGAACCGCTTGTAGTGGTTACTTTACCAGAGGTTACTACCGGAATACCGGCGATTTGTACGCCTGTGTTCCCATAGCCTGCCGCTGGTCCTGTACCCATCGCATTTTGCGGCACATTTGACTGGGGCAAAATAATTGGCCTGTTAGAGCTATCTAGTGCGGCATTCAGCCAGCCTAAACGTCTTGGGTGCATAATAATGAGATCAGCACCTAAGAAACGGTTAGAGTTTACCTGCTGTATAGCATCTTGCAATTTAGGCCAAAATTCGGCTACCGTCGGCGAACCGTCGGTATAAGTGATGCTGTTAGTTCCGCTTACGTTAGTAAGGCCTAAAAGGTTTGCGCCTGAACCGGAACCGGAAAGTATTTGATCTTCTAGCGTTGTTGCCATAGCTCCGGCCATATCGGCGGCGATAAGGGTATCTACTCCGCTACCGCGTTCAATTGCCTGGCGTGAAACTTGCTGACCTGCGGCGATGGTTTTAACGTCGAGCGTTAAAAGGGTGTCGTCGATGTCGGTTTCGGATACTGCCGCATTTTCTGTTTGAGCGGCGGCACTAGCGCCTGTAGTCACTCTTGAGATATTTATAGACATACCATCGGCGGGTAGTGGTAGCTTCGTGCATTCATTAGCTACTGGTTTACCTGCCCTTGCAAGTTCGGCGGCTAATTCTGTCAAATACTGCGGAATTACCATTCCGGAATAGTTTGCCACAGCTCCGTCGCGCTGTTCTACGGCCATTTCTTGCCGGTGGCGTCGTAAACGGTCTGTTGCGTCTATGTCGCCTGTTTGGCTGGCGTACATATCTGCAAAGAATGATGCGCTACGGTTCTCTTGAGCGTAGGTTAGGGGTTCTGAAATTACGGTTACGTTGCCTACTGCTCGTACTTCGCTGTCGTCGGTGGCGTTTACTTCTGCCCGCAATTTAGCGGCTTCAAGATTTGCTACCTGTACGGCGCGTAGCTCTGCGATACGTGTATCGAGTTCTTCGGCGCGTGTTGCAAGGTCTTTAAGGTTAGTATCTTCTGTTTCGGTAAGATCGCGTTCTTCTTCGGCGGCACGCGTAACTAATCCTGTTTGCGCTTCGCTGATTTCGGCCCGCTCCTCTACCAGTTGGTCTAGTAGTTTCATGGTTTTTTGTTTCTCCAAAATAGGTTTATTATTCCTGCTTCGGGTGCTGGTCGGGTGGCTTGATCGGGCCGGCGCTTCCAACGGCGCGTAGCTGTTGTGTTGATTTTATACTAAGCGTTAGGGCTTTACAAGTAAATGGCGCCATTTTGCTAAAAGCGGCGCTGTTTCGGGGTCGTCGGGGTCGTACGCTCGTACGCTTAACACTTTCGCATCGCTGTACGCCTGGCGCCCTGTTGTTATTAGGCCTACGTGGTCTAGTTTTGCTTCTAGGCGTGCTATTTGTTGCCTGCCGTTTACGGTGGTGGTTTTGTTGCGTATGGGGATAAACCCTACAGATAAGCCAGTAACCATACCTTCGGCGGCTAAAGTGCGGGCTTCTTCGCCTCGTGGGGTTGGCGCTAGCTTAAATTCGCCTATTAGGCCTTCTGCCGATTTTTCCCAACGTACCGACATACCTATAGGAAACGCCGCCGTATCGTGCTGTTCTAAAAGCGGTATATTCTGCCCACGCTCCGATATCGATTTATCAAAGGTAGAGCTGGTAAACGTTTCTATATATGAGTGATTATCGTAGGTTGTTTGGAACGGCGCTACTAATCCGGTTAAATAGTGGCCGTCGTCGGTGTCGCGTGCTTCTAAACCTGCAAATTCTATAGTTCGGGTTTCTATGTTCATAATGTAACCCCTATTGTTTCTTCTGTGGTGTCTGGTAAGTCCTCTAAGCGCCGTATTTCGTCTACGGTAAGCCACCCTGCCTCTAGTGCGATCTTGTGCGCCTCGTAGCGTTCTCTGCGGTCTGCTCGTTGGAAATCGTCGGTATCGAATAATGCGACCTGCCCGCGTGGTAGTAGGCCGCTAAACGCTTGCTCAATTCGGGACATATACCCGCGTAGCGTGAATAAAATAAAGTTTCTAGCGTCTTGCTGAACATTCGAATAGGTTTTACTGCTACTTATCGGCACTCCCACCATATGGGCGGGTACTCCGAAGATCGTACATATTTGCTCTGCGCTGAAACGTCTACTTTCTAATAGTTGTAGGTCGTCGGGGCTGAAACTTAACGGCTGGTAGCTTAAACCGCCTGATAACACGGCGGGCGATTTTTGCCGGCCTGCGTGGGCTTTAAGAAAAGCGTTTTTAAGTTCGGTAGCTTCTTCTTGTGAAAGTTCGCTAGGGCTGTTTATTACCCCGCTAGGGATACTGCCATTTACGTGCATTTCGCTAGCTGATTCATCACCGGCCAAAGATAGGCCTAATGTTCTGCGCTGTAACTGTAGGGGGCCGGCGCCGGTAATAGAACCTGGCGTGACGACACCCCCACGAATGTGCAAGATTTCCGACGTATCGTACTGCCTGCCATTGATTTGGTACGATATTGTCCCTGTTTGGTCCATTTGCACAGTTACAGCATCAGGGGATAACAAGATAGCGGTTTGGTAAAAATTAAAGCGGTCTGGGTTACCTAAAAGAAAGTAGGCGTTACCCCTAATTACTAACGAGCTTACGGCACTGGCTAGGGTTTCTACGCGTGTTTGGTTCGGGTCTGGTTGCCGTAAAATAGCGGGCGTCGGGTCTAATCTGGTGTCATCACGATACGCCCCAAATGGTAAAGACCCTATCGAATCGCTTATGAGCTGTACGCATCGGTACGCCGCTGGTATAGATAGCGTAGTTCCTTCGGTGATCGCTAAACCGCCTGTTAAGCTCTGCGGCGGTATGTACCTATCGGGCAACGTTAGCGTATTCGCCCTTGTCTGTCTGTTGAAAAGGCTATTAAAAATCATTGGCTGTTATTTTCAAGTGCGGCCCCCAATAGTATGGCTATAACACCTGCCGCCAGTAAACTGGCCGCAACGTTTAAGAGCATGTATGTACCCGCCACTATTGCGGCGGCTCCTGCTAATTCTATCGCTAACGCGACGTATTTAAGTTTTATCATAGTCTATAGTGTCTCACCCTTAGTGTATAGCCCCTTTAGGTTCTGGTGCTGTTAATCCTGCGACTAGTGCATACCTCGCTATCGTACACGCCACTAGGGGCGTTATATCTACGTTGCTTTTACGACTCCATGCCCATTGTTCGCCCAATTTGCGTTTCGTAGCTCCCTCTATAGCGGTTTGTAAACGAATATCGCCTAAATGCGCTATTGTGCCTTCTTCGACGGCATCGTAGAAACTGCCGCACGCCTGGCCATACTGGCGCATATTTATAGGAATAATAGATACCCCTTCGGCTTCAAGTTCACCTATTAACGAGCTAGCGGCGGCGCCTGAATCTATAACGAACGGCATACGCCATTTAACGTGTAGTTCTAAAATGCGGTCTTTTAACCACCCTATGCGGTTTTCTGATTCGATCACCTCAAGCGCTGTAAACGCTCCATTAATGCCAGCCGCTCCGATACTAGCGCGGTCCCTGTCGGGGCTTACATCTACGCCAAATACCAAATAGTTTTGTATTTGTACATCGTGCCGTATGAGCTTGTCCCATTTATCTGCGTCTATAACGGTTTGTGTTACAAGACTAGGCCATACGTTTAACCACTCTTGTGCGAATATCTGCGGGTCTGTTGTCTGTACAGCTTCTTGTACCGCTGGTAGGGTAACGCCTGCTTCTTCGCCTAATGTCGGTATAGCTTCGTACCATACGTTTTCGTCGAACATATCGAAATCGTCTTTGTAGGGTGTCCATTCGTGCCAACATAACGCGGGGCTTTTTTCATGCCCTAATTTACGGTAGTGTTGTAAAAGGGTGGAGTAGGGGCCGCCGGCGTTGCTCGTTATCCATAGCTGTGCGCTAGGTTTCGTCGCCATCGTCGGCTGAATGGCTGAAACTAACCGTAGATCGTGGGTTAATGCTTCATCTATGCAAGCCAAATCTACAGATAAGCCCCTAGCGCCTGTACTGTTCGGGGTAACTACACGGTAGCTACTGCCGTTGTTCATGTATAAGGCTTCTTGGCCGTTAGCCCTAACATACTTTTTTATGCGTTTCTTAAACGGCGTACCCATGAGTAGTTCTACATGCTCGTCAAATTTATGGCGGGCCTGGTTACGATCTTGGCTGGTGTAAATAGTCATAGTGCCAGATTTGAGTAGCTCTAACGCTATGCGAAATACTAAAAGCGTTGTTTTTCCATTCTGGCGGCCTACTGTTGCGCCGCAAGTGCGGTAAAAAAAATGGCCGTTATCGTCGAGTTCTAGCGCCGTGTTCGCTACTTCTTTCTGCCATTCAAACAACTCAAAGCCTAGATTTTCGGCTACTCGTTGTAGCATCGGCCCTTGTGTTTTACGCTTCGGGTTTCTCGGTGTCGCGTATCGTGCCGGTTTCATTAGTTCCTGTTTTCCTGCTATTAGATGGGTGCCGCCAATAATCCCAACACCTACTACATAAACCCCATTTTTCGGCTACGTTGTCGCACTCGATACAACGCCACCCCATTACTTCGATAGCTCCTTACTTAATTGTTCCCATACATCGCTGTCTGCCTCTACTCCTAGACGGTCTAAACATTGGAATAGCTGAACCGCTAAACCAGTAATTAGCCTGGCATCATAAACCCCTATTTCGCACTTGTCCCACGCATCTGCTATACCCCTAAGCGCCGACGCTAAAACGGCGTTAGCGTTCGGAATTGTAGCTAAAACAATTTCTGCGGCTTCACGGTGCCGGCCATTCTCTACCATTCGCGAGTACTCCTAATCTTCCTTCTTCTATTATTGCTTATTTTCGCCCCTAGTTTGCAATTACACGATAAACACGCTGGTACTAGCTCGCCGGCCCACAATTCTGGCGACGGTGCCGAACTAAGCGGCGGTACATGATCGGCGGTAGTAGCCGGTTTAACACGGCAATAAACGCACATTGGGCCGGTAGATAGGAGTACCTTTCGGGCTTGCTGATATTTGTAAGAATAACCACGCATTACGCTAAAAAACCGCCTTTCACCTGCAATAACAGAGTTTTACCCAAAATACTATTTTCTTCGGGGAGATTTTCCCGATTGGGGGGCGGGGTCTGGGGGGGCGTTGTTTGGAAAAAAACGGCTAATAACAGGTCCAATGTACCCAACCTCCATGTTTTACCGTAAGTAGCCATGCTGATGCG
>MDTE01033203.1_pt1 | contig 18275 bp, 14 predicted proteins | sample 811231 | NCBI WGS metagenome assembly MDTE01 (sample SAMN05326651, study PRJNA326480) | marine metagenome | isolation source: seawater | place: Indian Ocean: Red Sea | collected 2010 | reverse complement strand
GTTGTTTGAATCTATTAATATTGTTTTTAATAAGCCTAACGAGCCTTGTATTGTACTCGCTGATAAAAATCAATTTCGTAGAGTGCTTAATAATCTCATAAATAACGCTATAGAAGCTTCGCAAGAAAACGAGCCTCCAAAAATTATAATTAACCTTACAAAAACAGAAAACAACCTATTATTGGTTGTCGAAGATTCTGGAATAGGAATTCCAAAAAAAATAAAAAATAAAATCTTTAAGCCAAATTTCTCTACAAAAAATAGTAACATGGGGCTTGGTTTAGCAATCGTAAAAAAAATTATAGTTGATTTAGGTGGAACCATTTCCTTCGAGGATAAAAAAGAAGATGGAGCCTGCTTTCATATTACAATTCCCCTATTAAAAGAAAAAAATTAATCTATACTGCTAATAACATGAACTTCAAAAACATTCTTATTGACATAGAAGACTCTACTAAAATCATTACTATAAATAGACCTTCTAAATTAAACGCCCTAAACAGTTCAACAATTAAAGAATTAAGTAGAGCGCTTAAAGACGCAGAAGAAAACAATAAAATAAAGACCATTATTCTTACTGGAGCTGGAGAAAAAGCCTTTGTAGCGGGTGCTGACATTTCTGAATTCGCAAAATTTTCTATAGAAGAAGGAAAGGCTTTAAGCCAAAAAGGTCACGATGAACTATTTAACCGAATTGATAAAATGAAAACTCCTGTAATAGCAGCTGTAAATGGCTTTGCTTTGGGTGGCGGGCTGGAATTAGCTCTGTCTTCTCACATCCGTATATTTTCAGAAAATGCTCGCGTTGGCCTACCTGAAACATCTCTAGGAGTAATTCCTGGTTATGGTGGTACGCAGCGCCTAGCTCAGATTGCAGGAAAAGGAAGAGCTATGGAAATGATCTTATCGGCAAAAATGATTAATGCCAAAACAGCCTTAAACTATGGAATTACAAATAGCGTTGTGCCGTTACCAGATTTAATGGGGACTGCTAAAAAAACAGCAAATAAAATTAGCGAAAACTCCCCGATGGCTATTGCAAGTGCAATTCAATGTATCAATGCAAATTACACCTCTGGAGTTGATGGTTTTTCTTTTGAAATAAATGCTTTTGGTGCTAGCTTTGGAACCTCTGACTTTAAAGAGGGCACAACGGCATTTATAGAAAAAAGAAAAGCTAATTTTTAATCTTAACTACCACCTATAAATAAAATTTAATTGAGCTTCCTTAAAAATTTAGTTAGTGAAACGGCTGTCTATGGTCTCAGCAGTATTATGGGGAGATTACTAAACTTTTTGTTGGTCCCTCTTTATACTAGTCTTTTTGTGCCAGAAGAATATGGGCTGTTCTCTATTCTTATGACCGTTGTTGCTTTTGCCATGGTTGTGCTTACATATGGTTTTGAAACCTCTTTTTTCCATTATACAAATAAAGAAAAACACCCTGATAGAGTGCTCTCTACAGGTTTTATATCTCTACTAATAACTTCTGTCTTGTTCCTTGTTGTTTCAACGATATATTCGCAAACTATTGCAAACATTATGCACATTCCAGAAAATCCAAATTTCATCTGTTGGCTTATCTGGATTATTGTTTTAGATGTTTTAACAACCCTTCCTTTTGCCAAATTAAGGGTGGATCATCGTGCATGGAGGTTTGCTACCATTAGGCTAATAAATATTGCAATAAATATTGGCTTTAATCTTTTCTTTTTCCTGCTTTGTCCCGTTTTATTAAAACAGGGAATTGCACTTGCCTTTCTTAACAATATTTATGATCCTTCCATAGGAATAGGGTATATTTTTGTCTCTAATTTAATCGCTAGCGCGACAATGTTTTTTTTACTTCTCCCTGAAATCTTCTCCCTTAAGATTGTATTTGATTTCTCTATTTGGAAAAAGATGGTAAGATATGGGCTGCCGCTTTTATTTGGAGGCTTAGCATATGTAACTAATGAAATGGCAGACCGTCTGTTATTAGAGTACTTATTGCCTAAAGATGTCGCTGCTTCTCAGGTTGGAATTTATAGCGCCTGCTATAAAATTTCAATCTTTATGACGCTCTTTATCCAAGCATTCCGATACGGAGCCGAACCATTTTTCTTTGCCCAAGCGCAAAAAAAAGACGCAAAGGAAAAATATGCACTAGTAATGCGTTACTTTATTGCTTTTACAGCATTTATTTTCTTGGCAATAAATGTTTTCATAGATATTATTAAAAACTTTATTCGATCTGAAGCCTATTATGAAGGCCTTAATGTTATTCCAGTTTTATTACTTGCAAATCTGTTTTTAGGGATGTATTACAACCTATCTGTGTGGTATAAGGTTAGTGAGAAAACAAAATTTGGAGCCTATTTATCTATTATAGGGGCTATTATTACTATTACTATAAATCTGTTATTAATCCCTAGCATGTCTTATGTTGGCTCTGCATGGGCTACACTTATTTGTTATGCTTCAATGTGTGTAATATCCTATTTATATGGTCGCCGCCACTACCCTATTGCTTACGAATGGAAATACATTTCATTTTATATCCTTTCTGCCCTATCATTATTCTATCTTTGGGGACTATGGCACGATGATTATTTCGTGATGAGTAGTCTATTTTGTCTTGCCTATATCTTTAGTGTATTGATTCTCGAAAAGCGAAAAAAAATAAGTACTTTCAATCATTAAATAAAAAAACATGAAGATTGAAATTATCAATCGGTCTAAACACCGACTTCCTAAATACGAAACCTTGCTGTCTGCTGGGATGGACCTTTATGCTAATATTAATAAAGAACTTATTCTGAAACCAATGCAAAGAGTTTTAGTCAAAACCGGTTTATATATCGCTTTACCTGATGGCTATGAAGCACAAATAAGGCCTAGAAGTGGCCTAGCATATAAAAAAGGAGTCACCGTACTAAACAGTCCGGGAACAATTGATGCTGACTATCGGGGAGAAATTGGTGTAATTCTTATTAATTTGTCTGAAGATGATTTTATTATTGAAGATGGTGATCGAATTGCTCAAATAGTGGTTTGCCCATACACTAAAGCAGAATGGGCTGACGTTGAAGTGCTATCAATCACCAAAAGGGGTGATGGTGGCTTTGGAAGTACAGGAAATAAATAAAAATTTATAGATGAAAATTATTGTTCCAATGGCCGGTAGGGGCTCGCGCTTAAGACCACATACGCTAACAGTACCTAAACCATTAGTTCCTATTGCGGGAAAACCCATTGTTCAACGATTAGTTGAAAACATTGCTTCAGTTTGTGGGCAAAAGATAACAGAAATAGCCTTTGTAATAGGTGATTTTGGAGATGTCGTTGAAGCTCAATTACATAAAATTGCTTCAAGATTAAATGCTAAATGCTCCATCTACCATCAAAATGAAGCTCTTGGTACCGCACATGCTATTTTATGTGCAAAAGACGCTTTAGAGGGGCCTTTGGTTGTTGCTTTTGCAGACACTTTGTTTAGGGCGGACTTTACTCTTGACACAGAAAAAGATGGAATTATATGGGTACAAAAAGTTAAGAACCCAAAAGCTTATGGTGTTATTAAAATGAACGACAAAAAGCTCATTACAGATTTTATTGAAAAGCCACAAGAATTTGTCTCAAATTTAGCAATTATTGGTATTTATTTCTTTAAAAACGGGCTTAAACTACGTGCTGAACTTCAATATTTAATTGACCATAACATCAAAGAAAAAGGAGAGTTTCAGCTTACTAATGCATTAGAAAATATGAAACAGAAAGGGGCTGAATTTTATCCAGGAAAAGTTGACGAGTGGCTTGATTGTGGAAACCCTATAGCTGCCGTGCATGCAAATAAACGAGTATTAGAATATACTCCAAATGATGAAGAAAGAAAAGGTCTAAGCATTGAAAACGCCGACATTATTGAACCTTGTTTTATTGGAGAAAGCGTTAAATTAAAAAACTGCACCATAGGACCACACGTCTCTATTGGGAACAATACCCGTATAACAAATAGCAAAATTAAAAATACCATTATACAAAACAATACCACAATTATAGATGCAGATATAGAGGATTCTATGATTGGTAATTATGTAGAATACCAAGGCGGTAAAAAAAACATAAGTATTGGTGACTACTCAAAAATAGGATGAGAAAAACAGCTACAACAATCGGTCTTATTGGAGCCCTTTTATTTGTTTCTTGCTCAACAAACAAAAAGCTCAACACTCAACAAACTCTGTTAAATGAGTTTAGTGATGGAGAAATAAGCTATAAAGATCAGTTTAAGTTTAAGTCACTGTTTCTTGAAGCACAAAGACTTGAAGCTTTAGAAGAATATGAAAAGTGTTGCGCCTTAATAGAACAATGCCTAACAATAGACCCTGCAAGCGCTGATGCTCATTATGAAATGGCTCAGCTATATCTGATTGTAGGGCGCACAGAAGATGCTTTATTTCATGCTCAGAAGTCACACAGATTGAACCCAAATAATCTTTGGGCGCTTGAGCTTTTGGCCGTGATTTACCGTTCTTCTGGGGACTACTTAGGGGAGATTAACTCTTATAAAGAGTTAATTAAAATCAAGCCATCAAATGAAGAATACGAATACCTATTGGCGGAGGCATACTCTGTGAGTGGTAACTATAAAAAAGCTATTAGTACCTACAACAAAATAGAAGAAAAAATAGGTGTAAATAAAGATTTGTCTATAATAAAAGAAAAACTTTATATCTCCATGGGAGATCTAAATGCTGCTGCGGGTGAACTTCAAAAACTAATTGAGGCATTTCCAAAAGAGGTTCAATTTCAATTAATGTTAGCTGAACTTTATCAGGCAAATAATTTTGAGGAAAAAGCGATACGTATTTACAAAGAAATTTTGTCTGATAATAAAGATAATTATCCAGCAAATATTGCGATGGCAGAACATTTTCGGATAAAGCAAGACTATGAATCTGGATTTAAACACCTAAATGTTTGTTTTGACAACCCCGAGATTGATCTTGCAATTATTAATCAAATATTAAACACGTACTTTCAGCTTACAATTAGTGAAGAAAAATACACCCCTATGTTTCTTTCTCTTCTAGAAAAAGCCATTAAATACTTCCCAACAGAAGGGGCTTTTCAAGCCCTTCTAGGAGATTATTATTTAATGATTAATGAAAAAAAAACTGCCTATAATGGTTATGGAAATGCTTTAAATCTTGGGGTTACTGAATTTTTAATTTGTTACCATTACTTATTACTTGGGCTTGAATTACAAGATTATGATGCTGTTTCAAAAATGGGATTTAAATCAATAGAACTTCACCCTGTACAACCCTCTTTATATCTTTTTACTGGTATTGCCTGCTCGATGAATGACAAAAAAAGGGAGGCCTTAAATGTTCTAAATAAAGGCATAAACTATGTTGTTAATAATTCCGCATTAAAAGCAGAGTTCTATAGTTCTTTAGGTGGGATTTACAATGAATTATATGAATACAAACTATCAGACGAAAGCTATGAACAATCATTATTATTAGACCCTAATAACGCAGCTGTTTTAAACAACTACAGCTACTATTTGTCTTTGCGGTCATCATCTCTTGAAAAAGCAGAAAAATTGTCTAGTCGCAGCCTTGAATTAGCTCCAAATGAAGCCTCATACCAAGACACCTATGGGTGGATTTTATTCAAACAAGGGCGTTTTATTGAATCAGAAAAATGGATAAAAAAAGCTTTAGAAGGGCAAAAAAAAGCAAATCATATAATTATTGAACATTATGGAGATGTGTTATATATGCTAAACGAAAAGAAAAAAGCACAAGAATATTGGAAAAAAGCACAAGATGCTGGGGGAGATTCTGAACAACTAATTCAAAAAGCACGTGAGGGAATTTTGTACGAGTAAATACATTCTGTTAACCCTTCTTTTGTGCTTAGTTTGTGCTTGCCGGTCCGCAAAAGTTGTGGCTCCTGTATATTCAAAAGCTCCAAAAACTGAGGCTCTTATAGATTCTGTTAAATCTGCACATTTTAACTTCAACCTATTCAAAGCTAAAATATCTGGAAAATACAACACTGACGAGGATAGCTTCTCTTTTAAGGGAAATATTAAAATTAAAAAAGATAGTATTATCTGGATTTCAATAAGTCCTGGGCTTGGGCTAGAGCTTGGGCGAATATTAATGTATCCTGATAGCATTTTTTTTATCAACAGATTTGAAAAAACATATTTTAAAAACAGTTACGCTGATTTAAACAAAAAAATTGAAAGTCCTCTTACTTTTAAAATAATGCAATCTTTTTTAACTGGAAATGCTATGGATTCTTTTGAATTAAAAAAATACTACTCTGGAATAAAAGATGGCTACTTCTTTCTATCTTCAGTAAATCAAAAACACTATAAAAAAATAGAGCGAAGTAAAAAAAGGGCAAATCAAGAAATTTATTTTACCTCTATAATTCCCCAAAACTTCAAAATCAACAAGCAGCAATATGAAAATTTAAAACTCAAACGGGCGCTTGAAATAGAATACAAAGATTTTGAAAAATATGATGAAACCCTTTTTCCTGAATCAATTTATTTAAGCATTCGAGCAAATAAAGAAATAAACCTAAGTTTGTCTTATTCAAAAATTGAATTGAATAATCCTTTAAAGTTTCCTTTTAGCATCCCTGATTCTTATGAAATTATTCGTTAAGCTCTTTTTTATTATTCTTTCCATTAAACCTGTTTTAGCTCAAAACAAGAGAGATTTACAAGATCGGAAAAAACAACTTTTAGAAGAAATAACGTGGAGCAATCGTTTGTTAAAAGAAACACAAAAAAACAAGGTTTTGTCTTTAAACCAGCTTAAGTCACTTAACAAAAAAATAGACGTTCGTAAACAACTAATTCAGTCTATGCAACAAGAGTTAACGATTCTTAACGAAGAAATTGAACTAAGCAAAAGAAAAAAGTCTTTATTAGAAAATGACCTAGATTCTCTAAAACAAAATTTTTCTCTTCTTGTCCAGCAAGCATATAAAAATAACCGGCACTTTAATCGTCTTTTATTTTTATTCTCTTCTAAAGATTTTCACCAAGCATATAAACGAACTCGTTATATTAAGCAAGTTTCTGAATATAGAAAGAGTCAGGCAAAAGAAATTGAAAAAAAACAAGAGGCGCTAGAGGGGGTTATCGTTGTTTCCAAGAAACATAAAGCTATAAAACAAAATTTAATCACTAATAAGCGTTTAGAAAATGAACTGCTAAAGCAAGAACAGGTTGAACAATCAATTGGTTTGGTGGCTCTCTCTGAAAAAGAAAATGATTTAAAAATTGCCTTAGAAAAAAAAGAGGAACAACACAAAAAAATTCAAAAAGAAATCAGAAGAATTATTGCTGAAGAACTAAAATTGATTTCTTCAATGAACTCCAAGAAAAGCTTTGAAGAAACTCCTGAGTCCTTTGCTCTTTCTAAGGGATTTGCATCCAACAAGAGCCGTTTTCCTTGGCCCGTATCTAAAGGTTTAATTATTTCAAAATATGGAAAACAAAAGCACCCCGTGTTAAAGGGTGTAACTATTGATAACAATGGAATAGAAATAGCAACTGAAGCACACAGCCCATGCCGAACTATCTTTGATGGAAAAGTTAGTAGTATTCTAACCATGCCTAACAATACTAAAGTCGTGATGATAAGGCATGGAGAGTATATTAGTGTATACTCAAACCTAAGTGAGGTAATCATTGAAAAAGATGAGTTATTAAAGACTAAAGATCAAATAGGCTACGTATACACATCAAAAATGGAGGGCGGATCTGTTCTTGATTTTCAATTGTGGAAAGGCCCTCAAAAACTAAACCCTGAATCATGGCTGTTGAAAAGATAGTACCTTTGTTTTAATAATAAATATTGTGTGTTTTTTTGCCGGTCTTTTCTGTGTTAACTTTTCAATCCTTACATTTGTATTAAATATACTCAGTGAGAATAAAAAATATGCTATGACAAATTTATCTATATTTCTTTTTACTATGGGTGGCTACGAATGGGTTCTTATTCTTTTAGCAGTTCTTCTTTTATTTGGTGGCAAAAAAATACCTGAACTTATGCGAGGGCTCGGAAGCGGAATTAAAGAATTTAAAAACGCTTCTAAAGAGGAAAAACAAAATAAAAAAGACGAATAAGTCCAAAAGCACTAACCTTTGAAGAACTTTACTTCTTTAAGCGAAATAAAAAAGCTACTTCAGTCTGGCTCTATCAATTGTGAGTCAATAGTAAATTATTACTTAGACCGAATTAAAAAACATGAAAACCTCAATATATATGTTGAGGTTTTTTCTAAAGAAGCTCTCTCTAGAGCAAAAGAAATAGATAAAAAAATTGAAAGTGGAATTGCTGGTAGGTTAGCAGGAATGGTTGTTGCAATAAAAGACAATCTTTGCTATAAAGACCATAAGGTGTCTGCCTCTTCAAAAATGCTGTCTGGTTTTGAGTCTTTATATAGCGCTACAGCAATAGATCGATTGTTAAATGAAGATGCAATTATTATTGGGCGTGTAAATTGCGATGAATTTGCAATGGGTTCTGCAAACGAGTCCTCTATATATGGGCCAACAAAAAACCCTCATAACATTAATGCTGTACCTGGAGGCTCTTCAGGGGGTTCAGCGGCAGCTGTTGCTGCTGACTTATGTCAGGCTGCTCTTGGGAGCGATACTGGCGGCTCCATAAGACAGCCTGCCGCTTTTTGTGGTGTTGTAGGCATAAAGCCTACCTATTCCCGAGTATCACGTTATGGATTAATTGCATACGCCTCTTCTTTTGATCAGATTGGCCCTCTTGCTAAATCAGTAGAAGATGCTTCTTTAATATTAGAGATTATTGCAGGGAATGACCCTAAAGACTCTACTAGCTCTTCGCGAATGGTAGAAAAATATACTGATTCCAAGGCCCCTTCCGAGAAAAAAAAGATTGCTTTCTTAAAAGATTATATTGAATCTCCTGGCTTAAGTAAAGAAATAAAAGAAAACTTTCTTAACCTGGTTGAGGCGTTGAAAGCTGATGGGCATACTGTAGAGGAGTTGGAGTTCTCTTATTTGGATGTTATTGTTCCCACTTATTATGTTCTAACAACAGCAGAGGCTTCTTCTAATTTAGCCCGCTTTGATGGTGTTCACTATGGGTATAGAAGCCCAAATGCATACAATATGGAGAGCACCCACAAGCTATCTAGAACCGAGGGCTTTGGAGAAGAGGTGAAGCGAAGAATTATGCTTGGAACCTTTGTTTTAAGCTCTGGGTATTACGATGCTTATTACACAAAAGCGCAAAAGGTTAGACGCCTAATACAAGACAGAACATCTGAAATCTTAAAAAATTATGACTTTATACTAACCCCTACAACACCTAGCACTGCCTTTAACATTGGTGTTGAAAATGAAGACCCAACAGTTATTTACCTCGAAGATATTTATACCGTTCACGCAAACTTAGCAGGGATTCCAGCTATTTCTCTTCCCCTTTGGACTTCTAAAGAAAAAATGCCTATTGGAATACAATTGATGTCTGCTGCATTTAAAGAAAAAGAGCTCCTTTCATTTTCTAAACTGTTAATGAACTCTCGAAAATAAATGAACTCTTTTATTAAATTTTTCCTTTTATTATTTCTGTGTTTTACCGAATCCGTCTTGGCAAATAACGATAGCTCTAAAGTAATCTTTTCGGACAACCCTGTTGTAGCAAGGTTTGACAGTCTTTTAATGATAAATTATTCAGCATACCAAGCCCTGTTTTCTTCTACTATAGAGGATGAGGGGGTTGAGCCGCCGGACTTTTCAGACTCAATATATGAATCTCGAATTCAACAGCTAAATACAAAGACTCCAGTTGAACTAGTTTACAACGCGAATGTCAAGCAATATATAAATGTGTATACTAAAAAAAGACGTGGACAGCTTTCCAGAATGATGGGATTAGCAGAATATTATTTTCCTATGTTTGAAGAGGTACTCGATAGTTTTGATCTTCCTTTAGAGTTAAAATATCTATCTATTGTGGAGTCTGCCTTAAATCCAAGAGCAAAATCTTGGGCTGGGGCAACGGGGCTATGGCAGTTTATGTTTCGAACGGGAAAAGAATTTGATTTAAAAGTTAGCTCATATGTAGATGAGCGAATGGACCCCTATCGCTCGACTGTTGCTGCTTGCAAATTTTTTGAACAGTCCTACAGTATATATAAAGACTGGTCGCTAGTACTTGCTTCATATAATTCAGGAAGAGGGAACGTAAACAAAGCCATAAGAAGATCTGGTGGCAAAAAAAACTATTGGCAAATTAGGCGTTTTTTACCTAAAGAAACACGAAGCTATGTCCCTGCCTTTATTGCTGTTTGCTATGCAATGAGTTATGCTTTAGATCATAAAATAAAAACAGAAAAGCCTGTTGTTTTTAATTATCAGGTAGACACAATAGAGGTAAAGCATCAAATAGATTTTGAACACCTCTCTTCTTCTATTAATATCTCAATAAAAGAATTGGAGTTTTTAAACCCCTCTTATAAAATCAATGTTATTCCAAACATAAAAGGTCGCAAATACTTCCTTACTCTTCCGAGAGATAAAATAGGCGTTTTTGTTGAAAATGAGGAGGAAATCTACTCTTACTTTATTAAACTAAGGGCTGAAAAACAAAAGGAATATCCAAAATATACAGAGCAAAATGAGCGAATTGTCCACAGGGTAAAAAGAGGAGAATATTTAGGTAAAATTGCCCGGAGATATGGTTGCTCTGTTAAAAACATTCAAGAGTGGAATAATTTAAAAAATGATAAAATTAGTATTGGCCAAAAATTAACCCTGTTCGTTCGCCCAGATTATGTATAGTTATTGTCTCAAGGGGTTCAGTAGATCTCTTTCTATCTTATTAGTAGTCTTATTAATCTCTTGTTCTGCAGACAAAAATGAACAAGAGAATACTTTCTGGAGGACAAATAATGTTCTTCCCCCAAATACAGGAAGGGTCTCAGAAATTGTTGTTGTTGCATCAGACCAACTTTGGGATAGACAACTTGACTCTATAGTTAGGTCCATTTTTCAAGCGAACATTCCAGCTCTACCTCAAAAAGAAGCCTTTTTTGATCTCTATAGGGTTAATCCAGAAAGCTTCTCTAATATTTATAAAACGCATAAAAACATACTGAATATATCCCTCGGTGAAAACAGTTCAATAGAGAAATTAACCGGGGTTTGGTCTAAAGATCAACTGTTCGTTAATTTAGTTGGGGCAACAGAACAAAAAATTATTGAAAGCTTAAGAAATAATTCCTCAAAAATTATGTCTTGGTATTTAAACAAAAACTCTAATAGGCGCCTTGTCAAATTATCTTCTCAGCAGGAAATAAGAACAAAAAATCTTGTCTCAGAATCTTTTGGTCTTGACATGACCGTTCCAAAAGGTTTCTTTATTGCTGAAAAAGAAAATGGTTTTGTCTGGCTACGAAAAGACCAACCAAAAAAAAATATTATTTCAAATATTTGGTTGTATGCAGAGGATTATCACTCTCCTGAACAATTAAGCAAACATGCCTTGGTGCTGCTTCGTGATTCTATTGGAAAAGCTCATGTTGAAGGTAATAATGAGCACTCGTTTATGAGAACAGAATTGTTATATGAGCCTTTATTTTCGGTGCTTCAAGAAAACCCGTACATGGTGGAGTTAAGTGGATTGTGGACAATGGAAAACGGATTTTTAGGGGGTCCTTTTGTATCTCGCACAATTCTTAATAAACAAAAAAACAAAATTATACACGTAGAGGGATTTTTGTATTGTCCCAATGAGAGAAAGCGTTCGTATATATTTGATTTAGATGCTGTTCTTTCAAGCATCAAGATAAAATAACCCACTTGTTAAGAATAAGTTTTGTAAAAAAATAGTGGTGTTAAAACTTTGAATGCAAAGTAATTACAAAGTTTCTTCCGGGAGCAGATAGTCCAGATGAAAAAGTTTTATAATGCTCGTCTAGCATGTTTTCCAAGGCTATTTGTACTGTAAAAAGGTCTGAAAATCGATACATAAAATTCATGTTCAAAGTCATCCATGCTGGAGTTCCCTGAAACTCGGGAATCAAATTTCCTTCTTCACTTAAAACCCATTCTATTGGAGATTCTTGTTCATTGTCTGTTCCTGACTCTAAGTCGTACTCATCAATGGATTTACGCCCATTATACAAAATGAAAAACGAAGCCCTCCAATCATCAAAATCAGCATAAAAGGCTGTTTTACCAAAGCTAGGCGGAATATGGGTAAATGGGCGGTTTTGATATGTATTTCTACCCTTTATATATGTGTAATCTGTCTCCAATGTATAATTAGATGCAATCCTCAATGAGGCGCTAGCTGTTAGACCATATATTTCTGCTTCTCCTGTATTTTTATTTGTTTTCGCTTGTGTAAAAAATTCATCTTGGTTAATTTGAAAATCTAAATCTGTGTCTACCTTCATTATTGCATTTTCTATCAATGTATAATATCCATTTGCATTTATTAAAATACTATTATTAATGTTTTTAGTAATATTTATTTCTATTGTTTTTGCATATTCTGGATTTAGTTCAAAGTTTGGTATTGTAAGAATACTCCCTTTATAAAAAAGCTTCCCTGTATCGTCTATATTGGGGGCGTGAAATCCTGTAGAAGCAATGCTTGCAATTTTCCAACTATCATTTGGGTGATACGAAAGACTAAGGTTCCCTGTTAATGCTTGATAATTATATGAAATCCTCTCAAAGGGAAGCTCCCAAATATTAGGAACACTATGAAACAAGCCGTCCAATTGATTTTGAGTAAATCGAAGTCCTGAATTTAATCTTATTTGCTCAGAAAAAGTTCTGCTATAAGATAAGTAGCCAGACAAAGAACTCATACTAGAACCCCCATTAGGATAACGAGTTTGAGGATAGGGTCTGTTTTCATCTCTATCATCTGTTAAAAAGGCTTTTGAATCAACGGCATTATAATAATACTCTAAACCATATTGTAACTTGTTTTTTCTACAATTGATGTTTATGCTATAAATATCAACATTTTCATTCCTATCTACCCTCTCCTCTGTGTTCATCTTTTGAACATGCCTTGACTCATATACATCTTGATAGCCAAAAATAACTTGTGCACTATCCATTATTCTACTCTTTGAAGAATGATCAATCTGTATCGATGAGAGGACTCTTTTTTGTGGTCCATAATTCCATGTGTGATACTTCAGCTCCGTAGACTCAATAATGTTATTGTAGTCATTTAATTTATCAAACCTAGGGATGTCAGAACTGTTAGAATATTGAAAGTTTCCTGTTAGTTTGTATTTGGGATTAATTTTCAAAATAATCTTCTGCATAAAATCTACTTGAGAATATCCTGTGTTTTTCTGTAGGTTTGGGTTTGGGTTTTCTCTCTGAACTCCATTTTCTACATAATGGAATACCTTCCCCCAGTCAGAATATCCGTGTGTTCTTCTTAACCCCATTCTTAAATCTCCATAAAGACTTCTAGAAACAGAAGTAAATAATGCATGTTTTTTCCCTGTATGTTGGACGTCATAATGGGCGCTCATTCCTTGGTTGGCAGTGGCGTATCGTGCTCGATAATTGCTTACAACCATAGGTTTATCTGTAAACTTAGGGCTCTTTGTTTGTAAATTAATCACACCACCTAATGCATCACTTCCATATTGGGAGTTGCTTGGTCCAAAAATAATATCCACCTGTTCTAAAGAAGCATTATCTATTGTAATAATGTTTTGCAGGTGCCCCCCCCTATAGATAGCATTGTTAAGACGAACACCATCAACCATTAATAAAACCCTGTTGGCCTCAAAACCCCTAATTACAGGGCTACCTCCACCCATTTGGCTTTTTTGCACATTTATTCCCGCCCTTTTTTCGAGTAATTCTGCTGTTGTCTGTGTGTTTAATCTATCTATTTCTTTTGTGTGTAGTACTATTCTTCTCTCTGCTGATTCTTTTATATTTTCATCATCAATTCTAGTCGACAAAATAACCTCTCCAATGGTTTCAGAATCAAATAATAAGGTGACCTTAAAATCTAATCGCTCTAGGTCTCTTTTTGTAAATTCTCTTGTAATAAATAAGGAGTGGCTTAGTTGGAGTTTTGCGTCTTCAGGAAAATATAATAAACTTACCCCTCCTCTCTGATCTGTATAAGACTCTATTCCCGTGCTTGTGTCCGATACCAAAACCCCCTTTATTGGACTTCCCAATTCATCAAAAACAAAAAGATCTTGAGCTGAAATAAAGCCAAAACAAAAAAAACAAGCAATAAGTATGGAGGTTTGTTTATTCATCGCTAAACACTGTTTTCAATATCTGGTGTGAATTTAGTTCTTTAAAATAATTTAGGTGCAATTTATAATAATCCATCAAAGCCTGTAACAATATTCGCTTTTGGTTTATGGGTATTTTCAAGCCTCCTATTTCTTCAAGTCTACAAGAAATTAAATGCTCCCACTGCTCTAAAACATCACCCTCTAAATAATGGGAGTGTAGAGGCTTTTGCTGCAAGAAAACACCTTCTTGAAGATCAAAAAAATTTTCTTTACCACTTGTTGATTCTCTTGGATAAAACCCTAGGTGCTTTGTTAGCTTCATCATAAATAAAAGGTGAAAACAATTTATTATTTTATCTGTAAGGTCTAGCCAATAAATTGATGTATATAGGAATTCGAACATCTCTTTATTTGGCTCTTCCTCTTTTATACTGTTTTGTATTAGCTCTAATAAAAAGATTGCAATAGCTCGTTTTATTGGGTGAAAAAAAATATTTTTAAATGGTTCTGTAATCTTTAAATCTTGAATTATCCTTAATGGAGATTTTTTGTTTTTTCTATAGGTTAAATCGACGACATTAAGAGGTTGAAACTGAGCTGTTCTAAGTCTTCCACGCTTTCCCCTCACCCCTTTAACAATAAAAGACAACAAGCCCTCTTTTTCCGTGTAAATTTTTAGTATCAGACTTGTTTCAGAATACTTAATTTGATGTAATACTATAGCTCTAGAAGACTGCATTAGCCTCGTATAAATAATATTTTATCAACATGGTTTACATTTCCCTCTTCATCAGAGCAAAAAACAAAATAAACCCCTGTTTGCACCCTTCTTCCATCAAAGTTTGCTCCATCCCAAGTTGCTTGGCCACCAAGTGCAGTTGTTTCGTATACTAAGTTTCCACTTACATCCGTAATTTTCACAACAGCATTGGAAACCAATCCTTTAATCGTTATTAATCCGTCGTAACCTGGTTTAACTGGGTTTGGAAATACAAGAACGCTTGAAAAATCTTCTTTGCCCTCTGTTGCTCCTGACCTGTAAGAAATTAAGCCCTTGTCGGTAGCAATAAAAACCTCTCCAGACAAGTCATTAAATTCTATGTCTATAATTTTGTTTGAAAATAAAGGGCTGTTTTCAGTCGTAAAATGGTGTATTTCTTCTGTTCCATTTTCTGAAGTTACTACAACACCACTGTTATTTAGAGCAAACCACTTTCTATTTGCCCCATCTACTTCAATATCATTTACACGCTGACCATCCAGCAGGTAGGTCGTGTATTCGTTTAAAGTAACCATTATTTTCGAGGCGTTTTCTCCTGTAAAAATAAACTCTGGATTGGAAAAAACACTTATTCCGTTATCTGTCCCCACCCATATTTTGCCATCCAAGTCTTCTGCAAAAGAATATACCTTGTTTGATGCTAGGTTTCCTGTTGTTTCTCCCACTGACAGTTTTCGAGCCTTTACCCCTGAATTACTTTCATCAAAAACAACAATTCCTCCATCTTTAAGCTGAATCCACTTTTGGTCGTTTTTGTCTATCAAAAGCTTTGATAGATTCTGACTCTCTGTAATCCCCACTCCTAGAGGAAAAGACTCCCATTCTCCATTCAAATATTGAACCGATAGCGGTTCTGTTGTCTGTGAATTTGTGCACCACATATTTCCTTTGCTATCAAATTGAATGTCCCCAATAAGTATCCAATCCTCATAAATTGCTCGTTTTTGTAAACTACTATTGGTCTCGTTGTAAATTTCTATCTGTTGATTTACCATCTTGGCCAAACCATTGTGCCAGCTTGCAAAATAAATCTCTTCCCCTCTTTTGTTTAATGCAACAATGTCGGTAAAATCTTCCTCTAAAAAGCTGGTAGCAATGCCCCAATCGTCTATAGCCAGCCATGAAGCCTCGGTTTTATTCCATGTGGGGGACCAGTTTTCGTCCATTGCACCGTGAGAGAGCCATATTTCATCTCCAAAGTTTTTTATTTGTACGACATCTGATTCAAAAGGCCCGCTAGGCTGGATAAATTCTACTACCCCTTGATTAGAGTGTAAAAGTCCATTTTTGTTATCTGCAATCCAATATTCATTTTTGTTATAATATATAGCGTCTGAAAAACTTCCGCTTTCTAGAGCAAAAGCACTTATAGACAGGTGGCGAGTCTGGTTTAGTTCTTGGTCAAGAATAGAAACCCCTGAAGATCTAACAATAACGAGGTTTTCTTCTATTGCCCTAATTGATTTGTTCGTGTAGTTTCCTTGGTTTAATGCGAGCCAGTTAGCTCCGTCAAATTGATATAGGGTGTCTGTATTAGGGCTGTTTACATACTTTTTCTGAAAATTTATAATCAATTTATCACCAAATGTTTCTAGCAAATTAATTCTCACGGAACTTGGGATGCTCACTTTTTCCCAAACATCAAAATTAGCGAGGTTTGGGTGGTTTATGTCTGCACTAAAAAAATCATTTTCTGTAAGAGCAAAAATTCTATCTCCTATTTTACCAGTAAATAAAACGTTTACATAGCCTCCGCTTTGAGATAAATAATAAGTGTCTTTTATCTCTTGTTTTTTGGCGTCTAACACAACAACCCCAAAACCACACGACAAGTAAATATCATCCCCTATAGGCTCTATATGATTAATCATTTTATTTCCTACGATGGAAGATCTTTTTATTTCAGGTATATTAATACTTTCTCCTGACTGAAAAAGATCTATGTTCCCATTTTCATAGCCTATAATTAAGCTGTTTTTATAGCTTTCAATACTACTCACTCCTATATCAGAAAGCCCATTCAGTGTATTTATTCTGTGTATACTTTTATCTGATTTATTATAACCAAATAAGGCTTTGTCTGTAGACACATAAATGATATCTCCGACTTTACATACTTGAGTTGCATTGCTATATGGAAGGTGATCTCTCCACTCACTAACCCTGAGACTTTGTGCTGAAGAAAATATTGTTATAAATAGAGCGCTTAAAAAAATTGTCTTTTTCATTCAATAAATTTATTTAAAATATCAAACGCATAGACTCTAAAAATAATATATTTGTGACAAAAGGCTCCGTAGTTCAACTGGATAGAATATCAGATTTCGGCTCTGAGGGTTGGGGGTTCGAATCCCTCCGGAGTCACTCAAATGGAGAATTCGTTAAAACGCAACAAATTCTCCATATATTTTTTCCAAAATGATCTGCTTATTATCGCTATTGCCGTTGGTCTTTTAATGAAAAACAACCAAGCTTTTCACTTGCTCGCTTCTCCCGCATTCCATTTTTAAAAAGTAGGTTCCTGCCTCCAAATTAACAACATCTAATTTCACATTATGAACCCCTTTTTGTAAAGTAGTATTTATAGCGAAATCAATAAACTCTCCCAAAATATTAAAAATAGATATTTTCACTTTTTCTTGTTGGGGGATAAAAAACTGAATCATTGTCTTGCTACTTGTTGGGTTTGGAGAGATTTCAAACTGGTAAGCGTTGTTTTTAGTGTTATTTAAGCTTATCCTATCTGTAAGAACTGTTACCGCATCTGCCTCGTAGCCCATTCTTAGGTCTATTGTTGTCTCCTTGTTGTTCTGAGAATCCCACAATTTAAATGTTGGCATTTCTGCACTTAATAATCCATCTTTAGATTTTGTAGTTATGTCGTCCCCCCAAAGAGTTAAAACTGTTGCTGGGTTTGAGTAAACACCGGAACAAATCAAGGTTCCGTGCTTATCAAATGCAGCTATTTCATCTCCTTTTGCTGGAAGGGTCTCCCATGATGTGTTTGGGATTACAAGATGCATGTTTTCTCCTGTTATTTTTGGTTTAGGAAAATATTTTACTTTGCTTTCCACCATCATTTCTATTGATTTTCTATAATTTTCTTGATTAGATAGATATTGAAGTGTATCCTCTTCAAAAACTTTAATTTGATAGCCTTTTCCTGGTTCCATCATTCCAATACCGTTAAAGT
>MDTE01132253.1_pt1 | contig 18276 bp, 17 predicted proteins | sample 811231 | NCBI WGS metagenome assembly MDTE01 (sample SAMN05326651, study PRJNA326480) | marine metagenome | isolation source: seawater | place: Indian Ocean: Red Sea | collected 2010 | reverse complement strand
TTTAAATCGTTGTTAAAACCAAGTCCATTAGAAATTTGAATATTTTCTAAAATTTTTGAGATTGATCCGTCTGTATTTAGGCGATACAAAGATCCAGGGTTCTCTGGTGTCGAGGCCATTGTCCCGCAAAAAACCCTCCCCTCAGGATCTGCGATAACGTCATTAAATCTATTGTGCTCTTCACCAGGCAGAGATTCACAAATAATCTGTATTTCACCTTGGTACAATTTGGCAATCTTTCCTTTTTCCATGAAAAGCAAAAGACCTCCGTCTTGCTGAAACGTAAAACCACCAACCATTTGTCCTTCAAACACACTCTCAACTGCGTTCGTCTCTGTACTTAACTTGAACACACCTCTTCCAGTTATATCAGTCCAATAAATAGTCTTCTCGTTGTGGTTCCAAAGGGGACCTTCTCCTAGACGAAACACTCGATCACTTACAGCTTGAAGTTCCATACCTAACTCCCAATGAAATGTTTTGATAAAATAGCCACGATTGTCCTAAACTTTTTTACAGATTACCATTTCCAAGGTAACTAACCCTAATTAATTTTTTATATTTGGAGTTCATATTTTGCTAAACCCTAATCCTTTAAAAAAGCTATTAAAAGAAGGTAAAACTGCTCTAGGCGGTTGGATTACTTTAGAAGGTGCACTCAAAACAGAAGTTTTTGCTAAAGGTGGGTTTGATTGGATGACAATCGATTTGCAGCATGGGGCTCTAACTCTAGAGAGTGCACGACCTTTGATTACCGCAATTGAAAGTTCTGGATCTAATCCGCTAATCAGAGTGCCTTGGAACGATCCAAGTATGATCATGCGTGCACTAGATGCTGGTGCTTATGGCATTATTGTGCCTCTAGTGAATTCTGCTGAAGAAGCTGCAGCAGCAGTATCTGCTATGCGGTATCCCCCGGAAGGAATTAGGTCTAGCGGACCATGGCGAGCTGGGATTTCAGGTGTTCAAAACTACCAATCATGGATAAATAACGAGTTAGTGTTAATGGTTATGATAGAAACAAAACAGGCCGTCGAAAATGTTGATGCTATTTTAAGCGTCCCTGGAATTGACGGCGTGTACGTTGGCCCATCAGATTTGTCATTAGCTTACGGCTTGTCCCCTGCTCCCGACCAAACTGACAAAGATTGGAATGACGCACTAGACTCCATTCTCGCCTCATGTGAAAAGCACAATGTAGTTCCAGGAATTGCAGGCAACGCAAAGGTAGCAGTGAAGCGTCTATCTCAAGGGTTCCGCTTCCTTGAAGTCAGTAGAGATACTGCAGTTTTAGAACGAGGTGCTCGTGAAGATGTTGAGTTATTAAGAAGCAAGATGAGCTAGCAGTTACAGTTGATTTGCGAGTTGGACTAGGTCATCTATTTCAAAATCATGTTCTTCGTTAATTGAGTTGAGATTTTCGTAGCAACCAAATTCTTCAACGCGTTTGATGTATGCGGTTTTCATACTGGATAATGATGCGCCTTGTAAGTCACTTAAGTTTGAACTCACGAATAATATTTTGTCGGGTGTTACACCCGTTTCTGAAATTAGGAATTTGTAAAAAGCTTCTTCAGGCTTGTATGCCTGGGCTTTTTGGGCAGATATTAAATTTTCCCATGGTAATTGAAGGTTTTTTGTTATTGTAGATAACATTGCATCATCACAATTAGAAACAGCAAAAGTTTTGTAAGTTTGATTCAATTTTCTCAGGGCCTGAAATGTGTCAGGCCAAGGTCTCAACTGACTCCATGCTTGATTTACATTCCTTAACCTTAGGTCATCCCATTCATCTAACGGAGAACCCGGAATGAGTTCTTTTAATGCCAAGAAGTTGACCTCTGTCATGTTTAGCCAGCTTCTTTCTTTTTTGGTGATTTCTGTCAAAATTTCCTGAGAGCGAAGTCTCCAGGAAATCGCAAATTCTGTCCAATCAAGGAAAATACCACCGGGGCTGACAGCCAAATCAAGGCTGTCCTTAACTGGTTCAAGCCATTCAACCGAAGTGCCTGTAACACAAAATGCCAAAACTTCAATTTTCTTGTTATTTTTCATAGAATGCCTTATGCACTGATAATGAAACCGCCATCGACAGTCAAAGTAGATCCTGTGACATAATCGGATGCTGCCGAAGCCAAATACACAACTGCGCCTGCTAGGTCGTCTGGTTTGCCCCACCTCCCTGCTGGTGTCCTACGGCGAATCATCTCATACCTTGCTTCATCATCCTGAATCCCTTTGGTTAAATCAGTTTCAAAGTAGCCCGGGAGTATACAATTAACCTGAATGCCTTTTGCAGCTAACTCACTAGCCATGGCTCGAGTTACCTGCAAAATACCGCCCTTACTTGCAGCATATGAAATCACTTCGCGCGCGCCTAAGACACTATTTACTGAACCGATATTAATAATTTTCCCTGATCTTTGGTTAAGCATTACCCGAGCCGCAGCTTGAGCCATTCGAAAAGCACCATTCAGGTTTAACTCAATGACTTTTTCCCAATCGTCTTCAGAGATGTTGACCGCGCTGCTTCTAACTACAGTTCCTGCATTATTCACAAGAATATCGATGTTGCTCCTCCAAGATAAAACTTCATTGATGATCCTCTGAGGTTCTTTCTTTTTCGAAACATCCGCACTAATTAAAAGCGTCTCAGTGCCTATATTTGCCAAATCGGCCTCTAAAATCTTGAGTGCAGATAAATCACGTCCAACCAAGGCAACATAAGCACCAGCTTCTGCTAGCGCACAAGCCATTGAGCGACCCAAGCCCCTACTTGCGCCAGTAATGATGGCAACTTTGTCGGTTAAATTGAAAAGATCAAGAACTCCCATAACTTTAAATATTAACCCAGACTCTTAGCGTCGATGTTCCCTTTAAATTCTTCCGGAAAAATTAATTTCCTGACAGGATAATTAATTTCTATCTTCTCAGCGTCAAATCTAGCATGCAGTCTTTTTATTAATTCGTTAGTTATTCTGAAACTGCCATTTCGATCTTTGGCCTGCAAGAAAACCCAGAAATTAACATTGGAATCCCCAAATGAATCAAATGAAAACCAAGGATCCATGGTTCGTACTGCATCTTCGCTCTCAGCAATTAATTCATTTGCTATTCCCAGACTAATCTTTTCAACTTTTTGAAGATCACTCGAATAACTTACACCACTGGATACCAATACATTTATTGCAGGATCTGGGCCTTGGTAATTAGTAATTATCGTGTCCGTCATAATAGAGTTTGGCACGACAACAAGTGTATTCCACCAAGTCCTTAATTTTGTGGTTCTCCATCCAACTTCAATCACATAGCCAGCTGGACCTCCGCTGAGTTCAATATAGTCTCCTGGTCTAATGGCTCCATCAGAAAGTACGTAGGTACCCGCAAAAAAATTAGACAGTGTAGGTTGTAAAGCTAGAGCAACAGCTAAACCAGTAATTCCTAAACCACCTAAAATAGGGCTAATGGACTGACCCATCGCATCAAGGATTATTAAAATTCCAATCCCGTATATAAAAACCCTTAACAGGCGTCTCACTAGTCTTAATATTTGATCATCAAATCCGTTCTTAGTTCGTGGAGCAACATTGTCGATGTACCAATTAACAGCCAACCTTGATGTAGTAAAAGCTGCTTGTGTGATCAATAGAATTACAGATACGTTCCATGCTCTATCGATATTTGAAGCCCATTGGGTAAAGTAATCTGTACTTCTAAATGAAGAAAATAAACCCAGTAGTATGAAAAATAATACTACCCAAGTGCAAAGAGACCTTAGTGCTAAAGAACCCAAACTGCCTGGCCGATGTGATTCAATCCTTTTCGCGGTTACTCTAAAAATCAATAAAGAAACCAAAGCAACAAATAACCAAAAGCAAAATATCCCAGCAGCACGGATGAATTCAAAGTATTCGCTCTCGACTATTTCATTCCAAGACATCAACCTTCTCCTAGGTTTCTAATAAAAGAATTATCTATTGGGCCCCCTACTCATCGGGTAAGGTTGCCATCTCAATAAGTCTGTACGCGGAAGAACAGTGGGATTAACAGCACTCCTAGGCCATCTTCCAGAAAGAACTGTAGCCATTTCTCTACCTGCTCTGCGCCTAGTCTCAGGCATCATTCGAGATGATGCAGAAGCTATATGAGGAGTAACAACAACATTGGTCATATGCAACAAAGGGTTTTCAAGATTGGCTGGTTCTGTTTCAAGGACATCTAGACCGGCACCTGCAATTTGCCCTGATTGAAGGGCATCAATTAATGCATTTTCATCAGTCGTCGGCCCCCTACCATTATTCAAATATATTGCACTCGATTTCATGTGTTGAAATTGTTTGACTGAGATCATTTTTCTGGTCTCCTCATTTAAAGGAGCGTGCATGGACACAAAGTCAGATCTTTCAAGGAGTTCTACGAGTGATACTGGCTCTACACCTTCCTTTGTCATTTCAAGTTCACTAATATATGGGTCGTAAGCAAGTACGTGCAAACCAAATGCATGTGCTCTTCTTGCAACTGCTTGTCCTACATTTCCAAACGCCACAATACCTAATGTCTGTCCCCATAATCGAGGAATAGTCAAAAATTCAGGCCTTCCTTCACTCCATCTTCCTTCATGAATCAAATTATTCATCAGTTTTAAGCGCCTAGCGGAGGCCAAAAGCAGAGCAAAAGTGTGATCTGCAACTTCCTCAATGAACATATCGGGAACATTAGTTACAACGATACCTGCATCAGTTGCAGCTTCAACATCAACCGCATCAGTACCGATACTCGCATTACCTATTACGACGCATTTTCTAAGGTCATTGATTATCTCTGCAGTAATGCGTCTACCGCGTGCATAAATAGCATCAGCATCTCGCGCAATTTCTATATAGTCTTGGAGTGAAGTCCCTGGAGGAACCTCCACAAGGGAAGCGTCTACAACTTCCAACTCTTCACGTTCTATTTCAAAATTATCATTAGCAAGATTATCTAGAACTCCTCCTTTTGCAGAAGCTGTTTGCTGCACAACGACTTTGAACTTGGGCATCCCTACCTCCAGATAACTGGTTTTTTGAAATTATTACTTATATTAGCCTTTATCAAAAAAAATATCCTAGACGGGAAGAACAGAATTGGGGTCAATAAGAGAAGATTCTCGAAGAGCCTGCCAGAAATTATTAGGAATTTCAATTTGAAACAGTTCAATGTTTTCCAAAACTTCTTGAGATTTTCGTGCGCCAGGAATGATACTTATTACGGCTGGGTGATGCATCGGGAATTGCAAGGAAGCGGCTTTGAGAGGCACACTGAATTCATCGCAAAGTTTTTTTATTTTCCTGGCTTTCGCTAGCATTTCTGGTGCAGCCTTTTCATAGTTAAACGTAGCCCCTTTCGAAAGGTTTGATGCCAAAATTCCGCTATTAAACGGACCCCCAATCACCATTTTAATTCCATGGGATTCCATGATTGGCAATGTCTCTAAAAGAGCAGTCTGGTCTAATAGGGTATACCGCCCAGCCAAAAGACAAATGTCTGGATTAGCATATTCTATGAAATGGCTAGTCCAATCGTTGACGTTCAATCCAGTGCCCCAAGCACCAATGATTTTTTGTTCACGCAATTCATTTAATGCAACGACTGCACCGTTCATTGCTTCCCTAAAAGAAAACTCGGAGCGATCGATATCGTGTATATACAAAATATCTATGCTACTGATCCCTAATCTGCTTAGGCTTGATTCAAAAGACTTCATCACTCCGTCGTATGAAAAGTCGAAAACTGGACGAAATGGAGCATGGTCAAAAAAGGTCGATTCAGGATTCTTATCAGGAACCAAAATTCTTCCAACCTTACTAGAAATAACATAAGAGCTTTTTGGGATACCTTCCAATGCTATAGCTAATCGCTGCTCACTCAATCCATGTCCATAAAAGGGTGATGTATCAATATAATTTATGCCACTTCCTAAGGCTGTTTTTACTGTTTGGACAGAATCGCTCTCACTTGTGTGTGAATCCATTCCAACTAATACTCCTCCTAAACCTAGTTGGGTCAAAAAGATACCGCTCTGTCCTATTTCATTTGATGTATATGGGTTCAACATTCTCGCTATTGCATTGTCATCCCACCGTCTACAACCATAGTTGTTCCAGTGACAAATGCTGAATCCTTTGAAGATAAATAAACTGCTGCTTGAGCAATATCCTCTGCACTGCCCAACCTACCCATGGGTTGTCGGGCAGTCATAGCCAGACGAGTAGCTTTTGGATCAATAGAAAGGGAAGTCATCCGCTCTACCCAGGGAGTATCAATAGTGCCTGGGCATATTGCGTTAACCCTTAATCCTTCCTCAACATAATCTAAGGCAACTGCACGTGTGAAAGCAATTACGCCTCCTTTAGTAGCGCAGTAAGCCGTCCTTTCTTTAATGCCTACTAAGCCAGCAACAGAACCCATGTTAATGATGCATTTGCCGTCGCCTTGAAGGAGAAAGGGAAGTGTTGTCTTGGAAACCAAAAACATTCCTGTAAGGTTAATCTCAAACATTCGATTCCAATCTGCCAAATCTGTATCGAGCAGTTTTCCAGGTTTTCCGAATCCAGCATTATTAACTAATATGTCGATTCTTCCTAACCTATCCATAGCATTATTTACAGCTGATTCAACTTCTTTAGCGTCACTAATGTCACATTTGATTGAATCTGTAGAGGGGTTTAAATCAAGACCCACTACCGATGCGCCCTCTCTCCTAAACGACTTCATAATAGCTTCGCCAATACCGGAAGATGAACCTGTCACAATAGCGCGTTGCCCTTCTAGTCGCATGTATCTTCTCCTAATGAATAATTGTCTGCTTTGAATGGGATCTACAATATGTCCAAATCCGAAATTCTGCGGTTTTGCTTTGCTACACTTCTTAATTTCTTGGATTTTAATCGCCTTGTAATTGATCCTAAAGAAGGCTTTGTTTCTGTTCTTTTCTTAGGTGCCTCAGATGCTCTATTCAATAAATCGACAAACCTTTTCAAGGCATCTTGCTTGTTTCTTTCCTGGCTGCGGTACCTTTTAGCTGAAATTAAAAGTATCCCGCTATGGCTCATTCGCTTTCCTGCAAATTTCCTTAACCTCAAACGTATTTCATCGGAAATATGAGCACATTCAGATGCATTAAAAGTAAGCTGAGCCGTGGTAGAAACCCGATTAACATTTTGACCACCAGGGCCAGGGGAAGTAACAAATCTGTAAGTAAGTTCAGATTCTTCTATAGAAAGGTACTTATTTATTTGGATCATGAGACTTAAAGAAGTGGTGCCCCCAAGGGGATTCGAACCCCTGGTCTTCACCTTGAAAGGGTGATGTCCTAGGCCTCTAGACGATAGGGGCACTGCTATGTTTGGTATTGTCGCACAAAACCTCTCTTCAGTCTTGTGTATTAGGGATAGATTGCAATACCTTGAAGTCCTAAGTCTTCCGGCATACCAAACATAAGATTCATATTCTGTACAGCTTGGCCTGCAGCACCTTTCACCAAGTTATCCAATGCAGCAAACACTACCAATTGTCCTGTTCTTTCATCCACCTTAGGGTAAATCAAACAATTATTATTACCCCACGTTTGCTTAGTTTGAGGAGGAATACTAACAACTTTGACGAATGGAGAGTTTTGATAAAAATCTCGATAAAGTGATGCGATTGTTTCGTTAGTCTGTTTAGTACTCCCATGTTCGTGACTAACAAAATCTACATAGACCGTATCTAGAATTCCTCTTGTCATAGGAATTAAATGAGGCGTGAAAATCACCTTAGGTTCATATTGATTGTTCAGCCTTGCTAACTCTTGTGTAATTTCTGGGAGGTGCCTATGTCCATCAGTAGCGTAAGCAAATACATTTTCATTAACTTCACTAAAATGAGTACCTAGACTAAACCCCCTGCCGGCACCAGAAACCCCAGATTTTGCATCAACAATTATATTTTCGCTGACCAATCCTTCTTTTATTACCGGGGCTAGGGCGAGAATCGCTCCTGTGGGGTAACATCCAGGATTAGCTATGATTTTAGCCGCAGCGATTGCTTCTTTATCCAATTCCGTAAGGCCATAAACGGACTCTTTGAGCAATTCTGGGGATGGATGGTCAGAGTTATACCACTTTTTGTATACACTGGGGTCTTTAAGCCTAAAGTCTGCACTAATATCAATAATCTTGATTCCGCTTTTCACTAAGGGTACACATGCTTCAGCACTTGCTACCTGGGGCAAAGCAGAAAAGACAAGGTCTAGGCTTCCTGATAACTCAGGCTCAATTGTAATTTCAAGACCAGCTAAGTGTGGGAGCACATCTCCAAGAAGTTCCCCAGCTGAACTACGTCCTGTGACACTGACTATTTCTGCTTCAGGATGATGGTGAAGAATCCTGGCAATTTCCATGCCAGCATAGCCAGTAATATTTATTATTCCTATTTTCATACTGTTCCCTCAGTTACCTTAAACGGAGTGAAATTGTTTAACTACAGACTTTGAAAGCAAATCCAGTTGAGAGTCAACTTCTTCAATTGGGCATGCCAGGTTAAAAACGAATTTATCTGCACCTGCGTCAATATATTCTCGCATCCTTGAGATGATTTGGTCACTGGTTCCTAACAAATTAAGCTCTTCCAAGCTCACATCACGTCTTCGGTGAATCAAATATTGCCCGACCTTATCTACAGGTACTTTTCCGTTTTCAACTATATAGACTCCTAACTGAATACCAAAATGGTCAGGATCAAGTGCCCTTCCTGCATTAGCAGCATAACCACGGATAAGAGATTTAGATCTCTCATAATCTTCTGGGGTTACTTGGGTTGGCAGCCACCCATCTCCTAATTCTCCTGTCCTTTGTAAGGCTCTTTCTGTCCTGCCCCCGATCCATATCGGTAAATTTTTATTGAGTGGTTTAGGGTGAACAGATGACCCATCGATCTTCTGAAACTCCGATTGGTATTGAGTTACTTCCTCAGACCATAAAAGCCTCATCAATTGAATGGCATCATCCAACCTTCTTCCTCTTTCATGTTTTTTAACTCCCATGGCGTCATACTCAAGTGGTGCCTCTTGTCCTACCCCAACTCCTACTGCAGCAATTCTGCCATTAGAAACTTGATCCAACGTAGACAAAGCACGTGCAGAAGTAACAGGGCTGCGCATAGACATTAACAAAATGCCGGTTCCTACTTTAAGGCGTTTTGTTTTTGATATTGCTACTGTCATTCCGACAAGAGGGTCGAGGGTCCAAGATTGACCTACAATTCTGTCTGAAAACCATAAAGAGTCCCAGCCCTGATGCTCGATTGTATCAAGGTAATGGTTAAAGTAACTCGAACCGTGCTTGGCAATAGTGGAAGCAGAAGCGATACCAACTCGAACGGGCATTTTCCACTCCTGAGAAATATTAAGGCAAAACGCCTCGTCCATATTGCACGGACGAGGCGCCGATAATCACCGGATGAAACCGGCCGCACCTGCTGCGCCCCTGCTAAGGCCCATCATAGGCCCCAGCTGGTAGATCGCTGAGCAATCGTTCGACTAAGCGATACCTACCGATGAGCAGCGGGTGACGCAACAGTGCGGATATTACTTGGTAACACTATTGGACCACCCCCTTTCCACGGCCTAACGCCGTATTAGCATCCTAAAGGTTCAGCAGTATGTTGCCAATAGGAATTGTGTACGTAGAGTACAATTTTCTATCAGGCTTCGTTCTTATCTAACGTATCTCAATAGCGATCCAATTCTGTATTTCGGCGTAAGAGCCTTTGACCATGAATTTAAGCTTACCCTCATTTGATCCACATTTGGTGTGATAAAGATTTTTTTTGACCCTGCGCCGTATAAATTTTTCTCCGCACTTACTACAGATAAGTCCAAGAACTTGATATTTTTCAGGCATCATAAAAAGATTAGCAGGTGGCTTTGATGCGCGTGATTTTGGAATAGCGCCAAGTTTTACAGCCCAGCATTTCCAGTTAATACCGTGAGGAGCTTGGCTGATTTTCTTGCTTTCAAAATTTACAGCCAAATGGGCTAATTCATGTCTTAAAGTTTCCTCAGCTTGTTCTTTGTTTAGCCAAGTAGAAAGACGAATTCGAGGTGGATCATTTAATGCTTTTCCTAGCGTGTAGATCATACCTGGAGACCATTCTAGTAACGGGATAGGCAAATTAAAGTCCAAGCAAAGACGATGAAGTGTTACCCTTACGAATTCGTCATGCTCAGATATCGGTTTTATCTTAGTTTTGGGCATTTTAAAGGGGCTTGGGTATCAAGGTAGGCTTGGTTGGTAGGTACTGTTCTAAAGAAATCTTTTTTTGCTCTTTCATTACGGAATAACTCGGACAATGAGACTTTAGTACACAATGATTACATAAAGGACGAAGTGATTTACATATCTGCCTACCATGCGTAATTAAATAAACATGAGCAGGGAATACTTTGTCGGGTTCAATTGAATTTTCCAAAACATCATGTGCCTCATCGGCGCTTACTTTGGGACCAATCAAAGCTAATCGCTTAGCAACGCGATGAATATGAGTATCAACAGCAAATGCTGGCATCCCCAATGCGAAGCTCAACACGACTGCTGCAGTTTTGGGGCCCACACCCGGGAGAGAAGTAAGCCATTCTTTCGCTTCGGCTAATTCCATTTCAGCTAAAAAAAACAGGTCAAAGCTATGAACTCGTTCCTTAATAATTTTCAGGACCTCCTGTATTCGAGGAGCTTTCTGGTTCGCGAGCCCTCCTGAGCGAATCACGCTCGAAAGTAAAGTAACTGGGGCCTCTAAGACTGACTCCCAATTCGGGAAATGATCTTTTAGATCATCAAATGCTCTTCCCGCATTTAAATCAGAGGTATGCTGAGAAAGAATTGTCCAAATCAATTCATCAGCAGGTGGAAGTTTGGGCCTATGCTCTACTTCACCATAGAATTCTTCTAGCAGGTGGTAGGTCTCGAGAAGTGTGTAAGGGACAATGCCTCGAACTTTGCGGGGTTTCAAGGTTTTTTTTGTATTCGGTCGTGACTTACTAATGATTTTCGGAAATACCTTTCAAATGTGAAGAATCTTGACGAACAATGATCTCGTATTTATCAGAATCTACATTAATTTCTGTCAAAGAAGCCAGAGGCGTGACAAGGGATTTGTCATTATGAAAAGAATCGTCATATCCGAGTGCCAAACTCACGATCACCCTGATCGGGGAATCGTGAGTCACGCATAAAACTTTACCCTCACTTGAATCAACTGCGAGCTGTTTGATGAATTTTTTAATCCTCGCCCTTAGTAGAGACAATGATTCACCATTTTCAAACGTGACTAAATCTGGTGAGTCTCGCCATTTAACCCAAAGTTCTGGGTCTGATTTTTTAACATCGGTTAGTAAAGACCCAGAATATTTACCGTAGTCCAAATCCTTCAATAAAGGTGAGGTTTGGATTTCTACTTCATGCTTGCTTGATATAATTTCTGCTGTCTGGGTAGTACGTGCGAAGGGACTGGCATACACTGCCTTAATTTTCTCTTCACTCAAACGATTAGCCAAGGCCATCGCTTGAGTTCGGCCGACTTCATCAAGGTCTCCTCCACCTTGTACTCGGCCCTCAACATTCCAAGTAGTACGACCGTGTCGTACGAAAAGTATCCGAAGCATATCCAATCCTACATTTTAATAACAATTTTATTTTTATTCCAAATATTTACGCTCGGTTTCACCTTTGTTTTTTTCAAAAACATCAACAATTGATTTGAAATTATCTAATACTTTTTCTGACCTGAGTGAGTCTGTACTCATGATATGCGCATCTTCGTGATTATCAGAATAGTACCCCCTGCGCAATCCAACTTCTTTCAATCCAAATTTTTTATAAAGTGAAATAGCCACATTGTTAGAGACTCTCACCTCTAATGTTAAAACTTCAGAATCGTGGCGGAGTGCCATTTCAAAAGCACTTATCATCAACAATTCACCGAGTCCTATTTTTTGAAAATCATTTTTTACCGCAATGGAAACTATATGTGCTTCTCCTGCCATGTACCACAAACCCATATACCCTACTAATAATGGCATCTCCAGAAATTCAGGCGTATTTGAAGGTCGTTTGCGAAAAATGTCAAACAGCCTTCCTTTATTTTTTTTTGAAGGTAGTAAAATTCTCTCGTTTGCATGTTCACAAACTACATACTCTGCAAATTTGTTCTTCATTTCCCTTTGATAGGAAGTACCTGGCCAAAGCGTGGGGAAAGCCTCACGTTCCATATCCGCTACTTGGATGAGGTCATCCCATTTCATAGGCCTAATTGCATAGGGGAGTATTTTACTTTTTGTTCTCATAGATAAATGAAGCCATCCAAAGTTGATCAGCAAAAGATTATATAATGAAGATACCTTAAATAGCTGAGCTTCTTTTGAACATACTTCTAAGAGTTACAAAAACAGCCTTCAAATACAAAGTTCAAGTATTCGCGGCATGGTTAACGCTGATACTTTCGACACTTGCACAAATCGCAATTCCTTGGCTACTTGGCTTGGCAATAGATCAAGCTATCGGCGGGATTAAATTTTCTGGACTGATTCTTTTAGGTTCAATGGTTTTACTATTCATGGGCATACGCGGCTTTATGCAATACGTAAATATGTACCTTGCTGAACTAGTATCACAAAAAGTTGCATACGAATTTAGAAACAACTTGTATGACAAATTGCAAAGACTAAGCTTTGCATTCCATGACAGGTCTCATACAGGAGATTTAATGTCACGTGCGACAGTAGATGTAGAAGCCGTACGCATGTTCATCGGTATGGTTTTAGTTCGTTCAGGTCAGATTTTCCTTCTCGTATTTACATCTGGGATCATCATGTTGGTATTAGATTGGAAATTAGGATTGATAAGTTTATCTTTTGTACCAATTATTGGATTTAGAGCAGTAAAGGTTAGCAGGAAATTGCGGTTGATTTGGAGAAAAGCCCAAGACCAAATGGGAGTAATGACAACAATCCTTCAGGAGAATTTAGCGGGTATTAAAGTCGTAAAAGCTTTTGGTGGTGCAAATTATGAAATAGCGAAGTTTGGTAGCCAAATTGAAAACGTAAAAGAAATCACACTTCAGGCTCAACGTATACAAACTCGAAATACCGCATTTATGCAAACGATATTTTGGGCTTCAACAGGTATTTTATTATGGGCTGGGGGCACTGCAATTATTGACGGCAGATTGACCGTTGGAGAACTAGCCCAATTCATCTTCTACTCTAGTCTTTTGGTACAACCTGTACGGCAACTCGGAATGATAGTTAACAACATTGCCAGAACAATCTCTGCGGGCGAACGGTTATATGAAGTATTGGACGCAAAATCTCCAGTGATAGAGAGAGAGAACCCTATCGTGATCAATGATGTCAAAGGGGTTGTTTGTTTTGAAAATGTAACTTTCGCTTACATTAATCAACCTGCAGTTTCAAACGTTTCTTTTGAAGTTAATCAAGGGGAAATAATCGCAATAATGGGAGGGCCTGGGTCAGGTAAAACAACAATTGCTAGTCTCCTTGCACGTTACTACGATACTGATCACGGAGCTGTTCTTATAGACGGAATTAATATCAAGGACATATCAATTTATTCTTTAAGAAAAACAGTAGGGATCGTTCAGCAAGATGTGTTTCTATTCAGTTCATCAATCCGAGACAATATAAAGTATGGATCGGAAAATGCTGATGATGAGTTAGTAATCCAAGCTGCAAAAGCTGCTCAAATCCACGATGAAATCATCTTATTACCCCAAGGGTATGACACAGTCATTGGGGAAAGGGGAATGACTTTGTCTGGAGGGCAGAGACAGAGATTATCCATAGCTCGAACTATTTTGATTAATCCTCCAATTTTGGTACTTGATGATTCCACTTCAAGCGTTGATGCAGCAACTGAAACAAATATTCAAGAAGCGATGGCTAATGTAATGAAAGGCAGGACTACGCTTATAGTTGCGCATAAGCTTTCTTCGATTCAACATGCAGATAAGGTGATTGTCTTAGAAAAGGGTGAAATTCTAGAAATAGGAACGCCCCAAAAGTTGCTTGAACAACAAGGAGAATTCAGCAAAATTGTAGAAATGCAAAAAAGTCCAGTTGTTAAGGACCTCTTGATGAAAACTTCAGATAGAGAGCTGATCTAATGCATGGTGGATCTGGGCTGGGCGGATCATGGCGTAGGGGCCAATTTGATATCGATGAAGACCAAACGAAAATATACGATAGCAAAGTAATCCTAAGGTTGCTTTCGTATGTAATGAGGCGGAGAGGTACAGCACTACTTACACTGTCTTTTATGCTAATTTATACAGCCGTAACAATTTTAATTCCTCTTGTCCTTCGAGAAAGTATTAATCGGTACGTCCTAAATGGTGATACGCAAGGGCTGAACACCGCAGTAGCAATATTTTTCACACTAGTATTAGTTAATTATATTTCGAATTCTAGCCATTTATGGCTACTTGCCAAGATGGGTCAGGATGTTCTTTACGACCTTAGATCTGAGATTTTTACACACCTTCAAAAACTATCGATGTCTTTTCATAGTAAATACAAAGTCGGATCCCTTATGTCCAGGGCTCAAAATGATGTACAGCAACTCCAAGAGTTTTTCAACATCATCTCAACTAGCATAGGCGATTTATTAGCCTTAACGGGAATCGTAATTATCATGTTTCTACTCAGCTGGAAACTCGCCTTAATTACGATGGCAGCATTACCAATACTTATAGCTATAGTTTTTTATTGGCAACGCTATGCCAGGCCTATTTTCCTAAGAGTTCGGTTTGCAATTTCTTCCGTAAATGGCTCACTTCAAGAAAATATTTCAGGGGTGAGAGTAGTCCAATCACTTAATCGCCAAGAGTCAAATTTAAAAGAGTTTGATTCTTTGAATTCATCCCACTTAGAAGCCAACATTCGCGCAACAAAAGTTTCGGCGTCGCTTATGCCCACTGTTGAGTTTTTCACTGGTATCGCACTTGCATCCCTAGTTGTTTATGGAGGCCAGATGGTAAGTAACCAGGCCCTTGACGCTGGCTTATTTTTAGCATTTGTCTTATGGGTTCAAAGGTTCTTCGATCCCATAAGAATCCTAACGATGCAGCTGACTCAATTACAAAGAGCTATGGCATCAGGCTCAAGAATATTTGAGCTGCTTGACACTGAGCCAGAAATTTCAGATTCAGGTGACTCTATCCACTTACCTAAAATAAAAGGGCACATTAAATTTGACTCAGTTTGCTTTTCTTATACCAAGAACAGTCAAGTTTTATATGATGTAAATCTCGAAATTTTACCTGGCCAGACAGTTGCTCTAGTTGGACCAACAGGTGCAGGAAAGACAACCATAGCTGCATTATTGTCGAGGTTCTATGACGTTTCATCAGGAACCATTAGCATCGATGGAGTCGACATTCGAGATGCAAGGCTTGAATCTCTCTCAACTCAAATGGGCATCGTTTTACAAGAACCATTTTTATTTACTGGATCTATAGAAGACAATATCAAGTACAAAAATAGTGACCTAACTAGCACTGAGGTAAAGAAAATAGCTTCGATAATAGGCCTTGATGGGTACATTGAAAAGATGCCTAATGGGTACCAGACAGTTCTAGAAGAAAGAGGCGAGAATTTAAGCCTAGGTCAAAGACAATTGCTAAGCTTTGCTAGAGCTTTAGCCTCGAACCCTCGCATTCTCATACTTGATGAAGCAACCGCGAATGTAGACACTCAAACAGAACAGCGCATCCAGGGAGCCCTCAAACAGCTATTAGAGAACAGAACTTCGATAATTATTGCTCATCGATTATCCACAATTCGAAACGCTGACAAAATTGTATTCATGAATGAAGGGTGCGTAATCGAAACTGGCTCTCATGATGAACTGATACATAAGAACGGAATTTATGCTGAGCACTACAAACTAAACCAAGGTTTGGTGGAAATTCCTTAACTTAGAAATCTATAGCTGCGAAAGCATAATTAGCTTAAGTCCGGTTCTATTGAAACACCCAAGGTTTTTTCTATCCACTGTGCTGATGATAAAAGTCCAACCTCATCCATTTTCGAAGCTATTAATTGGAGGGAAGTTGGTAAACCTTCTGCTGTGAGACCCGTAGGTAAGGCAATGCTAGGTAAGCCAGTAAAGCTCCAAGGACTCTGAAATCTAGTATCCCCTGTATTAAGGATACCCAAAGTAGCAGGCCCACTAGCAGTTGGCATCATCAAAACATCAAATTTTTCTAGAACTGTGAGTGCTGCGTCTCTCATTTGCTCCCTTACATTATTCGCCCTAATGAATTCTATCGCGCTAAAGCTTCTTCCGTTTTTCATATAATCCAGAGTGATAGGCTGGTAAAGATCAGGAGTAGCTTCATAAAGCGGTTGATGCCATTCGGCCATCTCAGCTTGTTGGACTACACGGTGAGCATCGTAACCAGCTGCAAAGTCGATCCCAAGATCAACTTCTTCTACAATTGCACCAGCTTTAGCGATTAGCTCCGCGACTCTCTGCATATCGTGCTTTGTAACTTCCTCAGATTCATCCAAGAAGTAAGTCTTGATAAAGCCTACTTTGGGAGGATTCGAGCTATTTTCTAATTTTGCTGTGAAATCTGGTGGAGTTTGATTAATACTCCCATCGTCATCAGCGTCATATCCAGCAAGAGTGTTGAGTACCAGAGCAGCATCACGGACGGTTCTAACTAAAATACCAACATGGTCGCAGCTCCATGACATAGGAATCACTCCAGTTCTTCCTATGCGACCGAATGAAGGTTTAAATCCAATCACGCCGTTGTAAGCAGCTGGACGCAATACTGACCCCACTGTCTGGGTACCCAAAGCAGCAGGTATGAACCTTGCTGCAACTGCTACTCCCGAACCTGAGCTAGACCCTGCTGGAGTATGGGCTGCGCTCCATGGATTTACACTTTTTGATGGATGTCCGCCAGCAAACTCGGTAGTTACTGTTTTACCGATCATGATCGCGCCTGCTGCGTTGAAAAGCCTTACTACGTGTGCGTCCTTTTCAGGCACTCTTCCTTCATAAACTTTGGATCCTGCTTCAGTCGGGGTTCCTGCAGTGTCGATAATATCCTTGAGCCCATAAGGGACACCATGCATAGGACTTTTGGGCCCTGTTGCTAATATTTCTCTTTCGGCATCCTTGGCTTGCTTTCTGGCAATATCGCCAGTAACAGTTGCAAAAGATTGCAGCTTTGAATCATATTCAGCAATTCGGTCCAACAAAGCATCAACAAGTTCAACAGGTGATATTTCCTTTTTACCAATCAAACTAGCGGCCTTAGTTGCAGAAAGTTGATGCAAATTTTTATTTAGTGTCATCGAAAAGTCCTTAAAAAATATTAGTTGCTGAAGAAATCAATTACCAAAGAATGTACTAAATCAGGTTGGTCTGTCTGTACTTGGTGGCCTGCATTTTCAATGAATTCAATTTCTATATTCGGAATCATTGGTTGCAATTGATAAGCCAATTCTGGAGGTGCAAATGTATCATTTTTCCCCCACACAAAACGTGTAGGAGTAGTTAAATTTTCCAGCCTCCCCTTCAGACTATACCTTTGATGCCACTCTGGATCTTGTGAAACTTTGGTTCTTGTCGATTCGAAAACTTTTCTAGCCTCTGGCACACCGGGTAAATGAAATGCCTGATTCCTTGATTTAACCAATTCGTCAGTGACCGTACTACGATCGGTTACAATTGACTCAAGAAAAAGCCGCATCTTTTCCTCAGTACCGTCGTACTCACCCAAAGCCTTCAAACCTGGTGTAAAAATTTGAGGTACTCCCATAGCCCAGGCAATGGTCGCACTACCAATAAGAAATAATTTCTTAACTTTCCCTGGATTGTCTAAAGCATATTTTGTAGCAACGTATGCGCCTTGTGAGTTTCCTACAATTGAAACATTCCTAAGGCAGAGAGCTTCAATAAAATCTGATGTGTGATTTACTAAGCTTTGCAAACCTTCGTAAGGCCAAGCACTTGGATTACTCATATCAGTCTTACCGAATGAAACCTGATCAGGAGCATAGACTCTAAATAATGGGGCTAATGCTGGTATCATGAACCTGAAACCCGCGGCTCCAGATGAGCCAGGCCCGCTCCCATGCAACAAAATCACAGGCTCGCCTTCTTCACCTGCCTCGGAGTAGTGAGTATTAATACCTCCAGCTTTTACCCAACTAGATCGCCAAGGTGA
>MDTE01023784.1_pt1 | contig 18276 bp, 14 predicted proteins | sample 811231 | NCBI WGS metagenome assembly MDTE01 (sample SAMN05326651, study PRJNA326480) | marine metagenome | isolation source: seawater | place: Indian Ocean: Red Sea | collected 2010 | reverse complement strand
CGGTACCGGCAGGACCGCCAAAGAAAAAGACCCCAAAGTGCAGGCACTTGAAGCAGCTGGACTGGACCCAGACGAGTTACTTCCAACACCGGAGCGACCCACGAGGCCTCGACCACAATGGAATCAGGATCAGGAATGGTTTTGGGAAGGGCTTAAGGAACAAGAACTCCGCATACAAAGATTCACTGACGACGGGACGCTTGTTCACCCGCCAGCAAATGCGAATCCGGTAACACATAAAATGGACTATGACTGGGTAGTAGCTTCAGGGAAGGGGACCTTGTACAGCCACACAGTCGTTCACTACCCCCAAGTCCCTTCTTTTGACTACCCATTAATCGTGGGTGTAGTTGAACTTGAGGAGGGTGTGCGGATCATCACAAACATCGTGAACGTCAAACCTGAACAGATCACCATCGGAATGCCACTTGAAGTGTGTTTTCCGGATACGAACTCGGATGAAGACATCGCCTTGCATCAATTCCAACCAGCTCAGCAGGAGCGAAATGATGCAACGAGAAACCGAAGCGAAATCGCAACAGGTGACGACCTGCCACTATGCCCAATTGCCTTATCGCCCCGTCTAATCGTCTCTACAGCTCTTGCCACCAGAGACTTTCAGGATGTACATCACGACCGTGACGCCGCACAGCGGAAAGGATCAGCTGATATTTTCATGAACATTCTCAGCACCGCCGGAATCACCGCACGCTGGCTCGGGGACTGGGCAGGTGATGATGCAGTTTTCGAAAACATAAAGATACAACTCGGAGCACCTAACTATCCCTATGACACAATGACAATGTCAGGAGAAGTTCAAGAAAACACTGACAACGGGTCCACGATTATTGGATTCTCAGGTGACAATAAACTCGGATCCCATGTTAAAGGAACCGCTTCCATACGCTTTCCGGAATAAACAGGGGACTACATTGAACGTCGATGAAAAGCGCATCGCTGAGTTACTCTCCAAACTCACGGTAGAAGATAAAGCCAACATAGTCACCGGACATGGAATATGGACCACCAGAGCCGTTAAGGAACATGCGATTCCCGCGATGACGGTGACCGATGGACCGAATGGAGCTAGAGGGGGTGGGTTGATGGGAACCGGAACCCCAACAGCCTGCATACCCGCGGGTTCCGTACTTGGCGCGACATGGGATCCCGCCCTCCTCAAGGAATTAGGGGAGTTGCTCGGCGAGGAAAGCCAGGCGAAAGGAGCGAACGTGCTTCTCGCCCCAACCATAAACCTTCATCGCAATCCACTTGGAGGTCGTAACTTTGAATGCTATTCCGAAGACCCGTACCTAACAGGGACGCTTGCTTCCGCCTACATACAAGGCGTTCAATCAAAGAACGTGGCAGTTACCGCGAAACATTTCGTTGCCAATGACTCCGAGTACGAACGAAACTCCATAGACAGCCAAGTCGATGAACGCACATTACGCGAAGTGTACTTGCTTCCATTCGAACACGCCGTGAAGGAAGGGAACGCGTGGGGAATCATGAGTTCATACAACCGGGTCAACGGTACTTTCGCTTCCGAGAACAAATGGTTGCTTAACACGGTACTTCGCGAACAATGGGGATTTGACGGGTTCGTCGTATCAGACTGGTTCGCAGTGCGCTCCACTGGACCCTCTATCGCAGCAGGTCTGAGCTTAGAAATGCCCGGACAAGGCCAATGGTACGGGCCGGAACGGATCAGGAAAGCCATCGAAGAAGGTGAATGTACCGAAGGGGAACTTGACAGAATCGTCACAGACATGCTCAAAGTCATGCAAAGGACAGGTGCGTTCTCGGGTATCGGAGGCGGAGAAGAGAAGGAAATTGACAGCGAAGAGCACCGCACGCTCATACGCCACGCAGCGACACAAGGAACTGTCCTAATCAAAAACGACGGAGTGCTTCCACTCATACCGGAATCCATTAACTCTCTGGCTGTGATCGGACCCAACGCACGTTCAGCGAAAATCATGGGTGGAGGATCTGCGGGAGTACGCCCATACCGGAACATCAGTCCCCTTGGCGCACTTACGGAACGGTTAGATATCAGCATTGCTTACGCCCAGGGATGCGACATAGACCGTTCAACGCCACCTATAGAATCGCCAGTGCTTCACAGCGGGATGCGCGTGGATTTCTTCAACTCCTACGATAGAACCGGAGGTCAGGTAGTTTCCAGAGAGTACCCGACGACCGATTTCAAATTCTTCGGATCTCCAGCACCTGGAGTGGACCCTGCCAGATACTCATTTACCGGAACGGGAACCATCAATCCGGAAGTTACCGGTACGCACCAAATCCGACTAGTACAAAGCGGGAAAACCCGTGTGCTCATCGATGGAAAGGTCATCGTGGACGCCACCGAAGGAGACTTTGGGAAAGGCGATGATTTTTTTGGGATGGGGTCAGCTGAGATCGTCAAGGACGTGGAACTCACAGCAGGAGAGGAAGTCCCGATAGAGATCCATTTCTCAAGCGAAGGGGCGGTCCTCATGCTCGGTTGCCGAATAGGTTTGAAACCGGTAATGGATCGAGACCTGTTAGCCGAAGCAGAGGAAACCGCAGCTGAAACAGACGCGGCTATTGTCATCGTCGGGACAAATGACGACTGGGAAACAGAAGGCCGAGATAGAGACTCGTTCGCACTCCCCGGGGATCAGGAGGAGCTCATTGAACGAATCAGTGCAGTGAATTCAAAAACGATTGTTGTCATCAACACCGGAGGCCCCCATGATCTCCGGTGGCTAGACGCCCCGAATGCGGTCCTCAGCATCGGCTTCGCAGGGCAAGAACTCGGCAACGCGCTAGTTGATGTCCTCCTCGGAGATAAAGACCCCGCCGGACGAATGCCGACAACCACCCCTGCCCGATACGAACACAGCCCAGCATTCCTCAACTACCCCGGCGAAAATAGCGTAGTTCGATATGGAGAAGGCCTCTACATAGGCCACCGCTGGTTCGATGCACGAAAACTAGAACCAGCGGTTCCCTTCGGCCACGGCCTCTCCTACGCCTCTTTCGAATGGGGCACACCTCGGGTATCAGGAGCAGAAACAACAGAACTCGCTGTTCCGGTAACGGTCGAAATAGACATAGAAAACACCAGTAGCCGCGCCGGTACCGAAGTCGTTCAACTGTACGTAGAGCCACCACCGGTCATGCTGCACCGACCAGTCCGTGAGCTAAAAGGATACGGAAAAATTGAGGTACCTGCTGGTCAAACAGAAACGGTGCGGATCGACTTGGGGTATCGATCATTTGCCTATTACGACCCAGGTGACCAGTTCTACGCGACTCTTCCAGACAACTCTCCGGTCCCCAGAGAACGGGGACAACGCCACACCGAACCGGGATGGTACGTTGCCCCAGGAACATACAAGTTGGTGGTTGCCCGATCAGCCACGAACCACCACACTATTATTGAACACACGCTTAACGGGGAAGAAACACGCGTTGCCCCGTAGAGACCTTCAAATTACATTCCCCACGAGCCATCTTCGCGCACCTTCCAGGAACCCGCGGCAACGGTCCCGCCATCAACAGGGATAGAGGAACCGGTAACGAAACTGGACAAGTCCGAAGCAAGGAAACAGATCACAGAGGCGCATTCCTCTGGAGTGCCCTTCCTCCCTAACGGGGTGGGTTGCAGTCCCGCTATCAACGCCCCTGAATCCTCAGCGAGACCAGCATCACCAGGAGTGGGGATCATGTCCGGAGCGACACAATTGACGCGAATGCCTCTGCTTCCCAATTCAACGGCGAGCGATTGGGTGAACTGCTGAACAGCTGCTTTCATCGCAGCGTACACAGCGAAACCTGGCGCGGAATGGTAAGCCTCCACAGAAGTCACATTAATGATGGAACAACCATCGATCGCCAAAGGAAGAACGACACGGACACAATTGGTGACAGTACCGAAATTCTCGCGCACAAGCGCATCTTCACCGTTCGCGGAAACTTCCGAAAACGGAGCCCAGAATCCGCCACCAGCGTTATTAACCAGAACATTGATCGGCCCCAATTCCTTATGGACCTTCCCGAAGAATTCCTCAACCAGCGAACTATCACGAACATCGAGAACAGAAGCAACCGCCTTGCTACCCCGATCATGAATTTCGGTTACCGTTTCCTCAAGTTCGTCCTCAAGTACGTCACACACGCCGACATGGGCACCAAGATCGGCAAAGGCCAAAGCGGTCGCTTTGCCAATCCCGCGGGCAGCTCCAGTGACTATGGCAACCCGTTCGGTCAGCATCAAAGAATTCAAATCCATGATTTCTTCGTATCACAAAGAAGACGACCCGACATAAACGAGATAAGTTATTAACCATGGGAAATGCGATAACTGACCTCATAGATGCATCCGCTTACGGGGAAAATGGTGTCCCCCACGAACTCTGGAGCACGCTCAGAGAGGAAAAACCCGTCTACTGGTACGCCCAACCCGGGCACACCCCTTTCTGGGCGATCACCAAACACGAAGATATCGTCGAAGTTTCCAGCCAACCCGATATCTTCTCAAATGAAGCAGGTGGAATCATCGTCTTCAATGATGAACAGATTGAATCTTTGATTGAAGGCGGATCGGGAAGTCCCCTGTCACAAATGCGGACAATCATCACCATGGACCCGCCTGAACACCGGACGTACAGGAAAGTAGCCAGCGGATACTTCACCCCTCGCGGAGTGACCAACCTTGACGCAATTGTTAAGCAAAGCGCGAAAGACATCTTTGATGAACTGCCCGATGAGGGCAACGCTGATTTCATTGAAACAATCGCGCAGAAACACCCTCTCAGGGTCCTCGCAACGATCCTCGGTATTGATGAGGATCAGGAAGACCGGCTCCTAGTGATAACCCAGGAACTATTCGGCGGAGAAGACCCTGACGTACGCCGACAAGGAGAAGATCGGCTCAAGGCAAGAAAAGAACTCGGCATGGAATTCTACATGCTCTTCGATGAGATCATCAAAGACCGACGTGCCTGCCCCCGAGATGATCTGGCCTCAATGCTTGCAAATGCAGAACTGAGCGAGGGGTGCCCACTCGGGCAAGTAGAAACCCTGGGATATTACCTTATTGTCTTCACGGCAGGGCATGACACCACGAGAAACGCACTGTCTGGAGCTATCTCGGCTTTCCTTGACCACCCTGACCAATTTGAAAGACTCAAGGAAGACCCGTCACTCTCAAAAACTGCTGTTGATGAAATTGTCCGGTGGACGACACCTGTCAACTATATGAAACGGCATGCACTTAAAGATTATGAGTTACGCGGACAGCGAATCAAAGCCGGGGAAGAACTCGCTCTCTTCTACTGCTCAGCGAATCGGGATAAAGACGTCTTCGATAATCCATTTACATTTGATATTAGTCGTAGCCCCAACAGGCACCTCGGGTTCGGTTGGGCTGAGCATTACTGCCTCGGCGCTCATCTGGCAAAGGCAAGCATGAAAGCCCTCGTTGAAGAAATGATCCAAAGGGTTGACTGGATGGAACCGGATGGCGAAAGAACCCACATATCATCTAATTTTGTCGTGGGGCTGAAATCACTTCCTGTCAAGTACAAACTTAAGGACTCATGACCTCCATGGCTGAATCAAGCAAATGGAGAGAAATCATTGAGAACCTGAAGCAGCGAAAAACAGCTGCTTCGCAGATGGGTGGTCCAGATAAACTCGCCCGTCACCGTGATCAGGGGAAAGTAGATGCACGAAACCGTATCGAGACCATCGTTGATGGGGGCTCGTTCACAGAAGTCGGGAAACTCGCGGGCGGGGATGTTGATGCCTTCGTTGCCGGCATCGGAATGGTCGATGGGAGACCCGTGGCCATAGGATCGGAGGATTTCACGGTACAAGGGGGGTCAATAGGTAGGTTAGAGTCGGCGAAAAGATACAGAATCGCTGAACTGGCGCTTCAGGAGCGCATTCCTCTTGTCATGCTCCTAGAAGGAGCTGGGCACAGGCCGCCCCTTCCTGACGACCCCCCTTCCACTAGAACTCCGGGTGATCTTCAAGCTCAGGCAGATGCTTCGGGAAAGATTCCATTCGCTGTGGCGGTGCTCGGCCCATCGGCTGGGCATGGAGCGCTTAGTGCCCCCCTTGCCGATTTCTCCGTGATGACGGACAATGCATCCATATTCACGGCAGGCCCACCTCTTGTTAAAGCTTCGCTTGGTGAAGAAATCACCAAAGAGGAACTCGGAGGTCCGGACGTAGCACTGGGTAGTGGCGTCATACACAACCATGCTGCTAGCGACATTGAGGCATTAACGCAGATCCGCGCGTGGCTTTCCTACCTGCCGTCATCTGCATGGGAACACCCCCCGAAAGCACGCACACCGTCGGGAAAGCGGACAGTGGAGGAGTTGCTTGACATCACCCCCAGTACCCCCCGCCACTCCTATGACATGAAAGAAGTCATTGCAGCCATCATGGATGATGAAAGCTTCTTCGAGGTGCAACCCGCCTTCGGCCAGTCGATAATCACCGGTTTCGCCCGGTTGGGTGGAAGAAGCGTCGCAATCGTAGCGAACCAGCCATTGCACTTAGCCGGTTCAATCAATGTCGACGCTGCAGACAAGGCTGCACAATTCATTCAGGTCGCCGACTCCTTCCACATTCCGCTGATTTTCCTCACCGACAACCCAGGTGTTCTAGCGGGTTCAGGTTCTGAAAAAGCAGGGATTCTTCGACATGCAGGAAGGATGTTTATGGCCCAACACCATGCGACAGTACCGAAAATACAATTGACGCTTCGTAAAGCCTATGGATTTGGTAGCACCGCTATGGGCATGAACCCATTTGACGGCCAAACCCTTAATCTGGCATACCCGGGAGTTAGCTTCGGTGCAATGCCCGCCCGTGGTGCCGATGAAGCGACCGGAGCTGATGACGAGACGAAGGAAGCGCTCCGAGAAGCCGAACTCAGTTCGGGTTACCGTTCCGCCTCCGCTCTCAGCGTTGATGACATCATTGACCCGGTCGACACCAGAAACGTTCTCCTTGATGGTCTTGAAATAGCATCTGTTCGCTTAGACGGGGCTGTCCAACCCAAAGCACGGACGTACAACTCCGGCTAATAAACCTCAACGGCTTCTCTAGGGTGCCGTTCCCTCAGAACTTGAGCCCAATGAGCCCGACCCGTTCCTTCCAGCCTCTCTAAGTATCTGGGGAGATGCCCTCTCGTATGGAATGGGCCGCCCTCATTCAAGACTATCTGCATTGGGTCAAGCGAACTGTAACTCCTTTCCAACTGCTCTTCGGTCCAAGCTTCCAAGAGTCCCCTCCCCATATTCGCTACATCAGGGGAAGAGCCAAAAATATCGGTCTGTTCATGCGGGTCCGTAGCAACATTAAACATCATTTCGTCCTCCCAGTGGCCGTGAAAACCATCATGCCACGTACGCAGATAAAGGTAATCTTCCCATCGAACTGAACGTTGGCATGACCACGCTCCTTGCGAAAGAATCAGGTGGTCGCGACCACCATCTGACCTTGAGCGGAGATTATCGGCTACCGAAAGGCCGTCCCAGTGGCTCGGGATTCGCACCCCCGCCAAATCAACGACTGTCGCCGCGACATCAAGGTGGTACTGCAACCCACCGAATGATTGGCTCTCAATTCCAGGCCATCGAAGAACCGCAGGGATGTGGCAGGTAGCCTCATCCGCTGCCTGATGATCGGCGTAGACACCTAATTCCCCAAAAGCCTCGCCATGGTCGGAACTCACAAGCACAGCGGTTTCATCAAGGACACCGAGATCATCAAGTTTATTGAGCAACGTCCCTACCGCCTCATCCGCGTAACGAACCCCAACGTCGTACCCATCAAAGATCTGCTTGACTTCCTCCATGGAAGCGGCGTTCCATGGCTGCCTGGGCGGGGGGTCCCCCCATTCATCAGGTCTGAAACCCCATGGTTCCTGAGCGGAATGCGGTCCTGAAAGGTTCCAGTTCTTCAGGCGAACATCTTCGGTGTGCCACGCAGGTGCCGGCTCAGACTCAAAAGGATTCCCGAAGTCCTCAGGGGTGGTGTACGGGGTATGGGGATCCCAAAGGTGAACATGGAGAAGCCAGTCTGCTGAGTGACCCCGTCGATCCAACCAATCCAACGCTCCTGGAAGCACTTCATCAGCTCGTTCACCTCCGAAACCACGCATAAGGTTCATTGATTCCATGAAACCGCTATTCCACCACGTAGCCCCATGGCGGAAGGGGAAAGAGGAAATGGAGGCAGTATGCCAGCCAGCTAGATAAAACACTGAAGCCCACGACCGAAGATTGAACCTCCCGAAGAAATTCCTTTCACGGCCTTCGGGAAGCAGATCTGCCGCGAGTCCACCATGATTAACTACACCGTTCCGTATGCCGAACATACCTGTGATCAACGCAGTTCGACTCGGAAGACAAGGCACGTCAGAGGCGTACACGTTTCGGAAGTGAACCCCTTCGCGTGCGAGGCCATCTATGTTCGGCGTGGTATCCCGATGGTATCCAGCGCAGCCGAGATGGTCTGAGCGGAGGGTATCAATATCAATGTAAATTATTCGCACTATCTATTTCTAGCCGGAGAACGAACAGTTCGTAAAAACCTGAAGCTATCCAATCAAAGCACAACTTGTGTTCAATCTCTGATCCGATAGTGTCAAACAGGAAAGCAGGACAGTAATGACAAAAGAACCGTACCTTTCTCTTCAACTCCGGACGTTCTCGCCTGATACGAGCGACTCATGGCAATCCGTTATCGATCAGGCGGTAGCTGCAGATAGAGCAGGAATCGGAAAGGTCGTTGTTTCGGACCATGTTGTCTTCGGTGAGGAACTGGAAGCATACGGCGATCCAAGGGTAGGGGGGGTTGAAGGAGGCCAACAGCCGACAGGACCGGATGGTGATTGGCTCGAGCCCGTGACCTTTCTATCCCTCCTAGCAGGGGTAACGCAGAACATTAGGCTCGGGACTAACATTCTCTTAGCGGCATTACGACGTCCCGCTGTTTTGGCGAAATCCCTAGCAACGTTGGATGTACTGTCCTCCGGTCGGGTTGATCTCGGTGTTGGGGTTGGATGGCAAAAAGAGGAATATGAAGCCTGCGGGTTGGATTTCTCATCCAGAGGCCGAGCACTTGATCACACCCTCGAAGTTTGCCAAGCACTATGGCAAAATGACTCTGCCAACTACGAGAGCGCTGAGTTGTCGTTCGTATCAATCCATTCAAGGCCGAAACCATTACAGGAAAGTGGCGTCCCGATTTGGGTGAGTGGAACCGTGAATAAAAGATCTATGAAGCGGCTTGCGACTTTTGGGACTGGTTGGATCCCCTGGGGTCCCGACGCGAATGATCTGAGATCAGGAATTCAAGCAATGCGTGAGGCAGTATCCGATTTAGGACGCGACCCTGACGAGATAAAAATCATGGGTGTCCTGCCGGTCGTGCGTGACGGAGACATTGTAGATATGGAGGCGACAATGAGTGGAGTTCCCGATCTTGCTGAAGATGGAGTCACTGACTTTCGCGCCTATCTACCTATCCCCGAAGAAATAGGCGAAGCCACTGATTACCTCACCGACGTTGTTGGATTCTTCAACGATGCTCTTAGTTGAAGGGCGACTCTAAGCGATTAGGTCTCTAGCTTCGCTGATGAAGTCTAAATGTTCCTGAAGGCCTTTCAAGCCACAGTTCATGGTGACAATTGATGCGTGTGTCCCACCTGAATCCCGCCAGCGTTTGACAGTCTCAGCAGCTTCCTGAGGGGATCTGTCACGAAGGGTAATCAATTCATGTCCGTAACCTGATATTTCACGTCCATTGACGCCGAGGTAATGCTCTACACGTGACTTTCCCTCTAGGCAACGATCATGATCCCCTGCGTAGATAAAGCCATCTCCGAGTTCGGCTGCTCTACGGAAAGCAACTTCTGAGAATCCACCCAACCAGATCGGGATCTGTCTATTCGGCCTGATATTGATGTTGCCTCGATCAATCCGATCATATTCCCCTTCATAACTGAATAGTGATTCAGACCAATACTTGCGGAGGAGTTCGATCTGTTCAGAAAGCCTCGGGCCTCTTGAGGCGAAGTCCTGACCCAGTGCGTCGTACTCCACGTAGTTCCAGCCAGTACCGACCCCGAGGCGGAACCGTTCTCCTGAAAGAAGGTCTATGTCAGTCGCTTGTTTGGCAACCAGAGCGGTCTGTCGCTGTGGCAGGATTATCACACCGGTAACCAACTCAATGCGGTTCGTAATCGCCGCAAGGTAACTGAACATCGTGAAGGGGCAATGGAAAGGGTCCGTATCTGTGTAGGGGCCCCAGAGTTCAGGGTCCCTATCGGCGTGAGTAGCCCCAACCACGTGATCGTATGCTAGAAGATGGTCATATCCCAGGTCCTCAGTTGCTAGACCTATGGCTCGCACAGCTTCAGGGTCGCCATTTAGTTCAGTCTGCGGGTATACGACACCAATTTTCATCTTTCCTCCTCTAGGGCCTGCGAACATCTTTAACCATTTTTGCAAATCAAGCCACTCACCACGAATTTTTGCATGCAGGTTGACACACCAAGTTTAATGACATACATTAAATACAACCAAACGTACATACGGAGGACCAATGGAATTCGGAATCTTCAGCAACGGCTACATACCCGGACCGGCAGCACATGACACAGAATCAGAACACACAGAACTGATGCGCGAATCACAATACGCGGTAATCGCGGATAAGAACAACTGGAAGTACATATGGTACGGAGAGCACCACGCTCTGGTTGAATACAGTCACATGTCAGCACCAGCTCCTTTGATGGGGTGGGTAGCTGCTCAAACCGAGCGAATCCATATCGGATCGGCGATCACCAGTCTGCCAACGACAAAGGAACATCCTGTACGAATCGCAGAACGGGCAGCGATGCTTGATCATGTCACAAACAACCGATTCGAATTTGGAACTGGGCGAGGAGCTGGAAGCCATGAGCTCAAGACCTTCAGCGGCACACTCCCATCCCAGACGAAAGCTATGTGGGATGAAGTTATTCGTGAAATACCCCGAATGTGGGAACAGAAGGACTACTCATTTGAAGGCACTGGTTGGTCAGTTCCAGGACCGCATAACATCCTCCCCAAGCCCTATGGAATCGGGCACCCGCCAATCTGGGTAGCATGTGGGAATCCGGAAACATTCAAAAAAGCGGGCTCGCTGGGAATCGGCGCTATCGCTTTCAACTTCGAACCCATTCACAACCTAAAAGGAAGACTGGAAGCTTACAAAGAAGCGGCTGAGAGTCCTGACGAGATCATCGGACAGTTCCAAAACAACAATGTCATGATGACAAATGGGGTCATCTGCTTGGAAGATCGCGAACGTGCCCGTGAAATAGCGAAGGCACGAGGCAGGGGATATCTGGTCACCATGGTGAACCTCTACCACGACACCATGCCGAAATCCCCTGATGGGATCACCTGGCCACAGGCACCTGCAAGCACGCTCATTGAATGGACCGACGAAATGCTAGACCAGATCATAGAAGCTGGGTACATGCTCTGCGGAACCCCTGAAGAAGTCAGCGAACAGTTGGAGGCTTACCAAACTGTTGGATGCGATCAAGTTGTGTTTGGGCTGCCAATTGAAGGAATGCAGCATGAAGAAATCCAGGAAATGCTGGAAATCTTCGGAGATCAGGTCATACCAGAGTTTGACAAGGACCCCGTCCACAGCACAACACGTATGCGTGAAACAGCGCAGCCGAAATATCCGGCCTTCAACCATGACCTCCCTGATGAAGTAAATGAAGTTACCGTCATACCTGATTCGGCAATCCTGCCGTTAAGTGCATAGACGATCAAGAAATCCACATTCCTCATGCCCCGCAACAGTGTAGATACGAAAACACGGCTACTTGATCACGCTGAGAAAATGTTCGCTGAAGATGGCGTCTTTGCTGTCACGAACCGTCAGATCACAGAAGCCGCAGGACAAAAGAATGAATCAGCATTGAATTATCATTTTGGGACACGAAACGAACTTATTATCGCGTTACTTACTCGAAGAGGTAGAGAACTGGATGATCTTCGCGCAGAATTACTTACACACCTCAAGAATAAACCGACAACCCGTGAACTCGTGCAACTACTCGTTGAAGTGTACGCCAGTTGCCTTCATACGGAAAATGGCCGCGACTACCTCCGGATTGTCGACCAATTACGAGGTTGGATGACCGATTGGGAATTCATCGCCTCCTTTGAGGAGGACAATGTCCATGAACATCTTAAATACATCCTTGACCTTCTTCAGAAAGGAAGTGACAGCCAACGTGTACTCGGCATGATAATGCTCATGACAGCAATGACCGCTAGCAGGGCTCAACTAGTTTCTGACGGACTTAAACTTCCCAGCACTCATGAACAATACGTGGAAACGCTCACCGACATGTTAACCGGCGTTCTGCTCGGACCAAGCAGGTAACCCCGCCAAGATCACCTAGTAAGGGGGAACATGAAATTAGCACTTGGGTTAGAGGTTTATAACAAAGCTCAACTCAACCTCCCCCTTGAAGCAATACAGGCAGCAGAGGTATGCGGCTACCACTCCGTATGGACCGCAGAGGCATATGGCTCCGACGCGTTATCACCTTTGGCATACCTAGCTGCTGTGACGGAACGGATAAAACTCGGAACCGCCGTAGTCCAGGTGGCCGCACGCACACCGGCTGCGACAGCGATGCATGCAATGACCATTGATGCCCTAGCCGGAGGAAACCGGACCATAATCGGCCTTGGCGTATCAGGACCGCAAATTGTAGAAGGATGGTATGGGCAACCCTGGGGAAGCCCCCACCATTGGCTACGCGATTACGTAGCCATCATGCGAAAAATATTTGAACGGGAGTACCCACTTGAACATGTCGGGAAACAAATCAACCTCCCATTCACCGGAACCGGATCAATAGGTGAAGGGAAAGCTCTGAAATCAATACTGCACCCAACTCAAGGAATCCAGATATGGATAGCTTCTGGAGCTCCGCTGAACACCTCGTTAGCGGCCGAGGTTGCCGACGGATGGCTACCAATGGGCTATGGTCCACACGGGTGGGACATCCACGGGGAAAATCTGGAGAAAGGTTTCGCTAAACGAGCAACGAACACAGTACCAAGATCAGAATTCCAACTCTTCACTAACCTAACCGTGGAGATCACAAACAATGTTCAAGAAGCGATAAATAAACGGAAACCAATGACGGCGATGTATGTCGGTGGAATGGGAAGCGAAGAACACAACTTCCACCGTGACTCAATGAGCCGAAGAGGTTTCGCTGATCAGGCGAAGATGATACAGGAACGTTGGTTATCTGGAGATAAAGAAGGAGCGATAGAGGCCGTACCAGATGAATACATTGACATGGGTGGACTCTTTGGCACAGCCGAACGTATCCGTGAACGATACCCACTCACAATTCATGAAGGGGCGACGGGGCAAATCATTCGTTCCACCGATGTGACAACGATAGAACTCATGGCGGAGATAGTGGGGGAGCATTCCGGTTTGGAATAACCCAAGTCGCAGTATCACCCTGAAACGGCTAATCTCGCAGAAGCACCAGAAGAAGGAGAAGAGAAATGCCCGAAGCGTATAACGGCGATACGAAACTGCATTACGAAACTATGGGTGACCCGAGTAACCCAACGATCCTGCTCATTATGGGCTTGGGAGCGCAGATGGTCGCATTCCGAGATGAATTCTGTGGAATCCTCGTTGACGCCGGATTTCACATAATCCGCTTTGATAATCGCGATGTCGGCCTCTCCTCAAAAACACCAGGCGACCCTCCTGTGCTGCAAGAGCTTTTAGCGGCGCAGTGGGAAGAACCAAATGACCCAAATGTGCCGTACCTGCTTTCCGACATGGCTAACGATGCCGTTGCAGTACTTGATGCCACCGGAGTTGAAAAAGCGCATCTGGTTGGAGTCTCAATGGGGGGAATGATTGCACAAACCATAGTGATCGACCATCCAGACAGAGTTCTTACACTTACTTCCATCATGTCAACAACCGGAAGCCCTGATGTCGGAACGGCCAAACCGGAATTAATGATGAAAATGCCTCTCACCGTCCCGTCAACTAGAGAAGAGGCCATAGAAAACTCAGTGGAAACGTTCCGGTTGATCTCCGGACCGCACTTTGATGCTGAAGATCACGCGCTTGAATCAGCAATGACTTATGACAGAAACTGGAATCCAAATGCCCAAAGTTTTCAAATAGCGGCGATTTTTTCCTCCGGCGACCGTACAGACGCCCTCCGTTCATCAACCACCCCCACTCTGGTGATCCATGGGCGCTTGGACCCTTTAGTCCAGTTAAGCGGAGGAGAAGCAACCGCCTCAGCCATCCCAAACAGTAAACTCGTTATCTTCGATGATATGGGGCATGACCTGCCAGAGATATTATGGCCGGATATCACGAAAGAAATAATTGACCATGCCCAGGCAAACGCCGGCAACTGAAAGGAAAAGCAGTATGAGCGAACATGATAACTATGAGGACCTCACTCAATGCGGTCTCGATGACGCACAGGAAGCGGAACTACTTCGCCTCCAACGTGAATGTACCTTCATGTGGACAAACAAGAAAGGTGAGGCGTTCGGCGTAATCATGTCATTTCTCCCAAAGGACGGGAAATTCTGGTTAACCTGCGCTGAGCGTAGGGCTAGAGTACCAGCGTTACGCCGGTACCCCAGGGCCTCGATCTGTGTTAATAGCACAGGGACATCACTCGGCACGGGTAAAACCGTTACCTACAAGGGTGAGTGCATCGTGCATAAAAGCCGAGACGTGAAAGACTGGTTCTACCCAGAGTTTGCTCGTCACTTACGCCCTGAACCCAAAGCGGCTGAAGTCTTTCAAGATTTTCTTGATTCGCCCGAACGAGTGGTTCTGGAATTCACACCCGACTACAAATTGACGTTCGATAGTGCATTAATGTGGGCACGTTCACCTGAGGCGGCAACTTCCAAGGACGACCCCCGAAACCAGTCCTAGAGAAAAATCAGAACCCTTTCCATTCCGGATCCCTACGCTCTCGGAAACTATTGACCCCTTCCTGAGCGTCCAAAGTTCCGTTATTGAGTTCCACAGCCCAACTCTCCTCCTCAGCGATCGTTTGTCGATCAACGTCTAGAGCCCTGTTCACCAGCCATTTCGTGAACATATGAGCCTTTGTCGGCCCTTTGGCTAAACGAGACGCCCACTCCGTCACCGTCGAAATCAACTCATCTCCTGGGACGATAGCATTGCATAGTCCAAGGTCCATGGCCCGATCAGATGGAATGTCATCAGCGAAGAACATTAATTCCTTGGCTTTCATAGGTCCCACCAACCTTGGCAAAATCCATGTTCCGAGGGCATCGGGGACAAGTCCCCGACGAGCGAAAACCTCTATGAATTTCGCATGTTCCGCCATAATTACCAGATCACACATCAAAGCTAGATGCGCCCCCATTCCCGCAGCAGTCCCATTCACAGCAGCTATTACGGGTAGTTCGCATTCTAGAATAGAAGACATCAGCGGGTGCTGCCCGCGAAGCATCATCCGTCTCGGTTCCCCCACCGCCAAAGCCGGTGCATCGTCAGGACGTTGGGCGTACTCTCGTCCGACAGAGATATCGGCACCAGGGCAAAATAGTTTGTCCCCAGTTGCGGTGAGAACAACAGCTCGCGCCGCGAACTGACCGTTTAGTGACTCAAATAGGGAAGTCATCCTGTCCCGCATGTCGGGAGACATTGCGTTCCCTTTTTCCGGGTTATTGATCGTTATCCACGCGATCTGGTCAACTATGTCAAAGCGGACCTGATCCTCCAAGGTTTCTTCCTGAGAACTCATACTTCAAATCTACCCGAATTGGTCGCTTCTCGGGGAATTCGAAGATTTGGTGGATAATTCGGCTTCCACCCGATGTGTCATGGAAACTAGGGATTATGCGAAGGAACAAGCTGGTTTTAAAGGCAACTTCCATCGCTAGCGTTCCGATTCGTGAGATATGCAAGTAACCTCCAAATGTGTTCAAAGCAGTGATTTTTGACGTAGCAGGAGTCTTGACTGAAAGCATCGGCCAGATACTTTTAGAAGCAGCCGTCGGGATTGAAGGAGATCTCGAAAAGCTGGCAGAGGCATTGATCCCAGTGTTTATGGGTGAAGGAGATACTGATGTTGCTGGTCATCGGTTAGAACGTGGCGAGATAACTTTGGACTTCTTCCTTGCATCACTTGGTGAGGTCGAAAAGGAAGCATGGACGATTCTGCACCCAGACTCAGGTAATTTCTTTGGAGATAACCTCCAACCAAAACCGGAAATGCACGATTTCGTAGCAGAACTCAACGAGGCAGGGTTCAAGACAGGAATCGTCTCCAATAACGTAAAAGAATGGCAGCCAGCCTGGGACAAAGTCACCCCACCACGTGAACTTTTCAACGCGACCATCTTCTCTTCGGAAGTCGGGCATCGGAAACCCGCACCAGAAATCTTTCATGTAGCTCTTGCGAAGCTGGAAGTTTCGCCTGAAGAAGCAATTTTCCTAGATGACTTCCTTGCTATGGCTGAAGGAGCTAAAGCAGTTGGGATCCATGCCATTCATGTCGCAGACCATGAGCAGGCAATCGCAGAAACCAGAAACCTCCTACAAATCTAAATACGAATTACACCTTTACCGTAATGTCTCGTATGGTTTGGACAAAGTGAGGTAACCATGGCAGAACGATACTACGTAACCGATTCCGATCTCTCAGAAAGATTCACTCTCTATACGAGAGCAAACGTAGGAGAGGTTTTCCCCGACCCAGTCACACCGCTAACCAGCAGCACGGGAATGTGGTACGCCGAATTGGGTTGGAGGGACGCATGGGAACGCATGGGTGCTTTCACCCACCAGGAATTCCCCCCAGACCAATTCTCACAACTTGGCGTTGTTGGCGGATACTGCTATCTCAATGCATCTTTAATCCGACTCTTTGGGGTTAGAGCACCCGGCCTTTCATGGGAAGACATGGACGAACAGTTCTTTGGGGCAATGCCTGGAGTGCCCCCATACCAAGAGCAGGACGGCGACGAAGATTTAGAGAAAACCCAGAAAATAGGTGAAACTTTCCAATGGGCGCTCTCCAACACGAAACTTGACGACTTAGAAGAACTCACTGAAGGACGTCGGGAAACCATTCAACTGCGAAACGATAGGCCAGATTTCTCCGATTTCACCAACGAGGAATTATTTGACCAATATCTCGAACTCATGGAACTGCATCGAAAGTTCTTCAGTCAACATATCTTCGCGACCTATATGGCAACGGTCCCCGTAGGAATAATTTCTGGTGTAGCCAATGCTGTTGGCCGACCGGATCTACTACTTCCGATCATCGCTGGTTTTGGCGAGGTTGACTCAGCGGAACCATCGCACGCAATGTGGGATATGGGGCGTCTTGTGAAGAACAGCGCCGAACTAACCGCTGCATTTGACGATGGCGTTAAAGATCTCCTCACGAGGCTAGACAGGAGTGGAACGCAAGACACTCAACAGTTCTTAGATGCTTTTGAGAGTTTCGTCTACAACTATGGATCCCGAGGGCCAAATGAATGGGAAGCTCGTTCACCTACATGGGAAACCCGTCCTGAATTGGCACTCGGCGCTATAGATCGGATGCGATTAGCAGCCGATGAACTCGCTCCTATGTCCCAGAACGCGGAACGAGCCAAGCAGCGAGAAGCGGCAGCCAGCGAACTTCTCGCAATGGTAGAAGGGGACCCTGAAGTGTTTGGTGAACTTTCCGCAGGAATCGCTGCATCCGCTGCGTGGCTTCCTGCAAGGGAAAGAACAAAAACGAACAATATACGGCTCATTCACGAAGTGAGGATGCGGATGCGTGCGATCGGTTCCCGAATGGTCGAATCCGGAGCCTTTGACGAAATAGAGGATTTCGGATTCGTGACAAAGGATGAATACCCGGAGCTATTCGTGAACCCAGATTCCATGCTGGAAACAATCCGTTCCCGTCGAGATGAGTACTACAAGCTACTTGAAAGAGAAGCGCAGTTCCTTTTTGATGGAGAAGCTGATCACCCTGACACGTGGAGAAGGCGTGATGCTGAAGCAGAGGATGTACTTTCCGAAGGGGATTCTCTACAAGGTATGCCAGGATGCACAGGTATAGCCGAAGGAACAGCTCGAGTGATACTTGATAGTAACGACCCTCGGGCTCTAGAACCGGGGGATATTCTCGTGGCT
>MDTE01008943.1_pt1 | contig 18279 bp, 14 predicted proteins | sample 811231 | NCBI WGS metagenome assembly MDTE01 (sample SAMN05326651, study PRJNA326480) | marine metagenome | isolation source: seawater | place: Indian Ocean: Red Sea | collected 2010 | reverse complement strand
GTGTAGCTTTGACAACTCCATATCTAATCCATCAGCAAGTGAATTACTTGCAGTGGCATCAATCAAATCACTAGCCATATTCAGAGCAATTGGGGCTGTAAATTTAAGATTCTTCAATTGTCTAGAAATCAACTTATCTTCACTGTCGAATCCTTCCGGACATTGCCCGTTAAGTAGTAATTGCATATTTTCATCACTGTAAAATTTTGTAGCAAAACTTACGATTTTACTATCCTGATTTGCAGGCTTACCAGGATACTTATTCTCTGGCTTTCCTAGTTTCGAACAATTGGATACGCACGAATCTACAGCAGATATTTCTACAAGATGGGTTAGTAGTCCTAAGTCGAAAGCAGCATCCGCAGTCATGAAATTTCCTGCTAAGACCGCCCACCTAGCTGCTGGAATACCGCAAATCTTTGCTGGCCTTTGCGAGCCACCTAATCCAGGGTAAATACCTATAGAGGTTTCAGGAAATCTGAATTGTGATCTTTTAGTTCCAATCCTGTAATCACAACTTAAAGCCAATTCAAGACCTCCCCCCAATGCTAACCCAGTAGTTAAAGCAATAGTGGTCTTGGAAGAGTTTTCAATTGAATTTAGCAGTCTATGACCGTTTGCAGTAAACTCATAGATATCATCTATTGAATCGGCTCTAATCTTGTCTACAAAGAATTTCACATCCGCACCAGCGACAAAGGCTTTGCCGGCACCATCCAATACAATTGTGTCTACTGCATCATCACCATTCACTTTCTCAATCGCAACAGAAAGTTGGTTTACGACTGTTTCATTCAAAGCATTCATTGCTTCTGGCCTATTAATTGTCAATGTTGCAACGCCATTTACGATATTGGTATCCACGTAACTAAAATCCCATGACTGATCTGAAGACGCTTGGTGCTTGAAAAATTCTGGCACTTTCCATGAACTACTTCCGTCTGAAAGTTTACATAATTCAGAATATGATTCGGCCATAGCAAATGACTTTTTTACCCCTATTCGATTCATCAATTCGAAAGGACCCTTAGCCCATCTAAGACCAACTTTAGCACCCCTATCCACATCTTCCATCGAGCATATGCCTTCTTCGACAATCTGAGTAGCAACACCAAAAACTACTCCATAGAGGCGTTGCGAAATAATATCATACTGATCTTCTGAAAATTCTTTTTCTTCGGAAATTTCCCATTGCTGATTTGAATCGATTAAGTCCCTAAGATTTTTTGCTCCAGTGTATCTTGGAGTTTCAAGTTGTTCTGCAAGATAGTCGGTTGAGTGTAGGGCTATTGGAGGACCGGTCAGATTCATCAAACCAAAAGGCCCCAAGCCAATTTTGAAAGCCTTACATGCAGCAGCATCAATCTGCGATGCTGAAGCAACTCCTTCTTGCAATAGCAAACATGCCTCATTGAGCCATGGTACGAAGAATCTGTTAACTACAAAACCCGGTCTATCAGCACAAATAATCACAACTTTTCCTAACATTTTGCAATACTGAACTACTTTATCAATAGTCTCTTGACTTGTTGATTTTGCGGGAATAACTTCAATCAAACGATTTTTTGCCGGATGATAAAAGAAATGCAAACCAACAAACCTATCTGGCCTTCCAGTTGCTTCCGCTAATTCATTTACCGATAGTGAAGACGTGTTTGAGGCTAAAATAGTTTCAGGACCACAAACCTGATCTAAAGTATTGAATACTGCGGTTTTGATATCGAAATCTTCGAAAACAGCTTCAATAACTAAATCTGTATTAGATGCAGTATTATCTACCCCAACAACTCCAGTAATTCGATTTTTAATTTCTTCAACTTGTTGAGGAGAAAAAATCCTTCTTTCAACTGCCTCAGATAAGAAATCAGAAATTATTCCTTGCCCTCTATCGACCCATTGTTGCTCTCTGTCCACCATTTGAACATCGAATTCTTCTTGAGCAGACTTTTGAGCGATACCCGAACCCATGTTTCCAGCGCCGACAATTGCTACACTCTGTATAGGATGCATGAACTGCCGAAATGAAACCCGCACATGAATAATGCGGAAACTTGACACGGTTTAGAGCAACGCTTTAATTATCAAATCGTTAAGCGGTAGTTATGAAAATAACTCGGCAATTCATCAGAATATGCGTAATTATTTTTGGAATTTTAGTTTTACTTTCTTATGTATATGGAGTTTCAAAGACTGATGACCCAAACACACTTTGGGGCGGAATTCCACTAAGTTGGACTAAATTCATTATTCCGTGGATGTTTATTGCCGCAATTGGATTCTTGATGTACTGGTGGACTATTCTTTACAGCGTTGATGTTTCTGTAATTGACAATTTACGTTGGCCTTGGGGTGAATCTGATGGAAAAGGCGCAAATAGATTATTTCTAACATACTGTGTTTTCATGATCCCCTCGATGTTCTGGTTAGAAAGTACTCTTTTCCATATGAATAATAATTATTCTTGGACTCCATTTTTAGTAATTGGAGTTCTCACTCTAGCCTCAATTGGAAATATTATGTTCGGACTGCTCGCATATTCAGCATATCAAGATGGAGTTGAGGGTGCAGGAACAATGCTGCTAGGCTCAGTAATGCTGAGTATTCAATGTATATTCCTTGACGGCATATTATGGAATGTCAAATACCCGTGGTAGATTTTCTAAATCCTACAAAAGAGTAGTGGATACATTTCAGCCTAGAGAATTATAGGCATCAGCCATCCTTGATGAGAAAACAGAATTATCGAATTTTTTGGCATGCTCAACTAATTCCTCTGGGAAATCTCGAATATTTCCATCCCTATTCTTCCAATTATGATATATTTCAATAATCGAATCTTTCCACGATTCTATATCTTCAGCAGGCAAACAATATCCATCTGGCATCAATTCATTATGTGATGGTAAATCTGCACATAGAACTGGTAAGCCACTGGCTAATGCCTCCAATGGAGGATAACCAAAACCTTCACTTGCTGAAGGGAATAACAGACATTCGCTGATGTCTCTTAACTGCATAAGTTTTGATTCACTAACCGATGCACCATGCCCAGTCCAATTATTGATTTTATTTTGTAGAGCCAAATCAATAATTGCTGGTTGACCAGAATTACTTTCTCCTTGTCCAACATGATGAATTTGTATTTCATTCAGGATTGATGGTTCAATTGAGCCTATAATTTTACAAATAAATTCCATTCTCTTTCTAGGGTCATTACTGCCAACAATCAATAGATTACATCTATCATTGATTGACTCTTTCTCAACAGTCCGGTTATTTGGTGAATATGAGGAAACATCAATTCCTAGAGGTACACAGATTGATTTTACATTCGGGAAATATTTTTGACAATCGTTTAAAGTTGCTTTTGAATCACAAACGAGTAAATCTGCACGTGCAAGGCCTCTCTTCAATTTTCTAATATCTCGGCGACGATAACTTGGCGGATTTTGCTCGCCTATGTCAATTTCTTGTCCACCTAGATTCATCTTTGTTGGAAATAGATGGAATAAATCGTGAACTGTTACAATAACTGGTAATTTACAATTTATTGGAATTAGGTGTGCCTGTTCTTGATCTGTTATATGAACTAAATCGCATGAACCATTGGAAATAGATTTAGCAATTGCTTTCCTTACTGCTCTAGGATGAGAATACCAGCGCTTCCACAAACGAAGAAAAGGCGATGCTTTAGTAGGCAAATCATATTCACTAATTTTATCCAAATTCCATCCTGGAACGCTACCTGAATTGAGTAATTCTACCAAGTTGTGGTGAGCAGAACCTAATCCTGAATTACGGCCAAGGATACCTCCTCTAACTAGCATAACCCGCTTGGCCATGGCTAGACCAAGGGCTCTCACCTATTGAAAGATGAGTTACTTTGAACAGTTATTCACTCTTGTTCTTTGCCCATTGCCACAACAGCAAGAATTAGACATACAACAGCGCCGACATACAATAGTAGAGCGACGTAATCAGTTGGAACATCGAAATTAGTCCAATAGGTCAAACTATCTTGATTTTGAACTATTTGACTTTCCATGTCCTCTGCATCATCATCAGCAATCTCAGAGGATTGTACGATTTGGAATACCTGTTGTAGGTCACTCATTTCAGGTGCAGTTGCTCTATCATATGGGCCTCTCATATCTAGGTAGAAAGTAGAGGTAGAATCACCAGCAATAATCAATCCTGAAACTTGTTCTGCCTGCATATTTATTTCAGTACCGAAATAAACTGGAAGAGCTGGAGTAATTGCATCTACCAGTGTAAATGACTTGATTAGTTTAGCAGTAATTGGTCGAGTTGTAGGATCAACTGATGCTGAACAATCATCAATTGGTATTCCCTTAACTGAACTAGTTCCTGAACAAGTTACCGGTGTGATTGCATAACCACCCGCATCGACTTTGTCACCATCGCCTGTTAGGAATCCACCTGTGGTTTCATCCAAAGTCTCAACGCCAACTAGGCCAAACGTTGCCATCATCATTTGTGTGTTGTGCCATGGTAATTCGTTAGAGCCATCTTCAAGCAAGGTTTCTCCTTTGTCGCAGTCAGAGTTGTGTCCTGTACAGATTGTGTAGGTTGTCGCCGGACCAGTTGAGACTCCGCCTGAACCATAGTAGGTTTGGTTAGTTTCTAGTTTAGTCCAACCTAGACTTGAATTGGTAATATCACCAGCAACGAATGCACTAACTGGGTCTCTCCAACCAAATAACCATTCGTTAACAGTTTGTGTCTTGTATGGACCATCACTACCTAATCCTATTAAGAAATCAGGTACAAAGTCATCGTATACTACATCTCTTAGCATAATTCTTAATGCTGCAGCAGCATTTGCGTCAATTCCATAGATTGCTGAAACTGTAGTTTCATTCCAAGGCTCCGGCTCTGCAGGAGACAATGTTTGTGGGTTGACAGGAGGAGTTTCGCCAAATAGTTCACCGTATAGGAAGAAACCAGCTCCAGTTGAAGTGGTAATTCCGAGTGGTCCATATAGCAACTCTCCTGCAGTTTCTGCATCAACGGATACCGGAGTACCTTGAGGAGAGGTAGGCATTAATGCTGTACCCCATGCTCCACCTAGGTTTAGGCTGTAGGTTAGATAGCCGCCGTTAATTGGATCTTCTCCACCGAGTGTCACATTGACGAATTCCTCAGCAGTTATTGTTCCAGAACCTCCTAGAAGAACCATTGGTAGTGCGGATTGACTGGTGAGCCATCCGCCAACCCATGTGGCGATTGCACCATATTGTGCCATATCTAAGTTGTAAGTGGACATTGCGGTTGCGGCGTCCATTCCGATAAATGTTGCAACACCAAATGCTGTGGCAGATTCATCGCCTACTGCATTGGTTGCTAGTAGACCAGTTGGTACTGCCTCTCCTTGACCACCAAACAATAGATTCATTGCGACTGCATTGTCGATGTCGACTCCAAGGTAGTTCATCATTCTAGTTGATGCATTGACAGCAGTGCCAGTTTGGTCAGTAAACCAATCGGAGTCGCCACCACCGTGCGAGTTAGCAAATGCACCGGCGACACCGTAACATAGTGCATAGTCTCGAGAAATCGTAGTATTAAAATCAGGAGTTGTTTCATCGGCCATTGCAGTATATTGCCAAATATTGGCTCTTTGCATAGTTCCAATGTTCTCAAAGCCATTTGCTGCGTCAGCCATTATTTCACCATAAGATGCTGTCGGGAAGGCACTACAGTGTCCAGCGAGAACCATTACACCGACCATTCCAGTGAGTGAAACATCTTCACCTGTTTGCATTACTGCAGACTCAAGTGCGTATGACAAATCATCAAATGCTGCAGGAGACATGGCGCTATTGTTGTAATCGTCACATGCATCAAGTTCGCCAACGTACATACAATACTCAACCCAACCGGCTGTTCCATTAGGTAAGTCTGTGGCTGGACCAGTCGAATACCACATGTTTGCCATCATTGCAGATGCGTTTGCTGCATCGACTGCAGCGCCACCGGTCATTGCGCCAGCTTGGATACCACCATAAGAGGTTGCAAGACCGTCAGCAGTTGCTTTACCAGCACTGAATGAAGTCATTTCATTGTTAATTGCACCAGCAGCGAATCCGGCCTTTGTTAGATCCATAATTCCAGAAATTGCAAGGCCTGTTGCTCCAACTACTTGTGGTTGGAATGGAATATTGGTGGTAGTAACCTCAGTATCACAAGCGGTTCTTGTGTCTTCAGCACATGTGTAAACCTTGGATTCACTGTAGGTTAGGGTTCCAGCAGACTTGTTGAAATCAATGATTTCACGTGTGTAAGTGATATCATAATCAAAAGGACCTACCTTTTCATACACTGGTTCTGCTGCACCTGGATTGGTTAGATTCCAAGCATAGTAACTTCTCTCACCAGTGCTTGTTGCCCAATCTGCTTCTGCTTCTGTACAATCATCATTTGCACAGGCATTATCTGCAGGGAAGGTTTCAAAATTTTCTTCCACTGCACCTTCAACCGCACCTGTCGAAAGAACCGACAAAGGGGCACTCAAAACTAATAGCACCAAAGCAGTGCCAATCATCATCTTGCTGTTATTTAACATACTCATCGGTTCTCCTCAAAGCATCTAGGTGTTAAAGATTACACCTACTGTTGCGATAAATATTGGTTTAACAAGATAAACTAAACTAGCCACTGGTATGGATTTCAACCGGGTAAGATTACATATCCAATACCAAGTGTAAAAAAGGAAGTGTTTTTGGCTAGTATCAAAATGTGAGAGTTGATATTTATGCCTGAACCAATCCAACGTATCTCAAATGAATCATACTCCTTTTTGCAGGATAATATCGAATCCACAATCGCAATTGGTACATCGATTAGAGACACATTAGCACCTTATTCAGATAAATCTACTTATAACACAAACTGGGAAGTCCAAGCGGCTGTTGAGGCACTACATGTATTTGGTTCAAGATGGACAATAGAGATACTTTCTACACTGTACATTGCGGGTCCTAGAAGGTTTAATGAGATGAAAAATTTGCTGGACGGTATCTCTTCTAGAACATTATCAGATAAATTGAGATTATTAGCGGATGAAGGATTAATCGTTAGACATGTGGATGATGGTCCTCCAATTAGAGTTAATTACGCTCTTAGTGAGCATGGTAAGACATGTGGAAGGTTGCTTTCACCATTAGTTGCTCACCTCAAAATTTACTCTGGTTCGGTACAAGTTGGTCAGTGAATGGCAAGATATGCTTGATCAACCACGGGATGCTTTAACAAAGGAGAAGGTAAACCGTAACTTATGGCATTGTTAGCTCAATGGGTTCGTCAGCGCCCTTGGTTAGCAGCCGGTATTGCTAGTGCTGCTGGTGGAATTGCAGGTGTTGCTGGAACAATGGCTGCTGCTGCTAGTGCCGTTGGTGCTCTTGCTTGGCAAGGAGTCTCATCAAAATCAAGAAATAATGACCACCCTCTAAGAAGAAGAGTTTTGACTACGCTGGAAAAACATCCTGGGCTTTGTTATAGAGAGTTACAAACTACACTTAATGCTGCTAACGGAACACTTAGGCATCACCTAGATGTATTACAATCTAGAAGAAGCGTCACAATCATGCATGTCAATGGAAGAACCTGTTACTTTGCTGGAGCGCCAAGCCAGATAGAAGTTCTAAAGGGTATTTCAATTAGCGAGCAAAGAGCAGCAAGATCTCTACCTATCGGACTTTCTTTAGTTCAAAGATTGATAATTGAAGATATTGTCAAAGAAGGAATTCCACGCTCTCAGTCGGATTTGGCCAGAAGAATTGGCAGGAGCATAGCGACTGTTCATTCTGCCGTCAAAGTACTTAGAAGAAGAGGCATTCTTAGAGAAGATAGAATCGAACTAATGCCCCATATCGATATGGATATCCAATGGCATGGAACGCATGGCGTAGATTATGATTGGGAAGACGAACGAAGATGAAATTTAACTATAATTTTCGCCTCTTGAGAGCCAATTAATACATAGCATTCAAAGACCTTCGCCATTTTTTCAACCACGAGCAAGATGTTCAGTGTTCGAATTCAAGAGGTTGCCTTACCGACCAGTGACAGAGATTTAGATAGCCTAGTTTCTTGGTTTACAGATTCTCTTTCTCTTGTTAGGAAGCGTGGCGAGGAAATGGCTGATGGTGGCAAAGCAAATCCTGTTCATCGCCTTCTTAGAGACTATATTTTTGCTCAACCTGAAATTGGTTGGGACGCTCAGATGCTTGCTGATGAATTAGCATTAACCCCTGCCTCACTAAACCATCATCTAACCAGATTAGTACAAGCCGGTATTATTGGATATACAAATGAAGGCAAAGGTTGGAGAAGATACTACCTCCGAGGCGGCTCGATAACTAAAGCAATTGAATTATTTTCTTTACAGTGTAAAACAATAGTTGCTCAAAGGTTAGACTTAATTGAAGACATGTGGGCCAGAGATAACCCTCGGCTTATTCTAGAATTGCCCGAAAATGATGCTCCATTACTTTCCCTGGGGATTGTTGATCATCGCCCACTAATGAGTGATAGTCCTGCAAGTATACTCTCACAGTGGATGGGTGACTTCGGACTACTTGGAGAGAGACCTGGTAAAGAAATTAATGCTGATTCCGTTTCAGCACGGTTATTCGAATTATTACTTTCTAGAGATGCCCCTCTATCATTAGATGAGGCTGCTGAATTAATTGGCGAACAGAAACCTCGTATTGGACGAATTATGGAAAGATTCCGAGCTAGTTCAATGGTTGAAAGAATTCCAAGAACTGATAGATTGGCTATTGCTTTATGGACCGCGATGACAACTCAATATCAACGTAGAGGCGAAGATTGGATGTTGAAAAAAGGTGGATTTCAACGAATTTTGAATTCCAAAAAACAATCCTCAATCTTGATGAAACTAAAAAAAGGTAAATTAACCATTGAAGAAGTAGACAATGAAATGAAAGGGATAGAACCGAAACAGCAAATGCTACTATTGAATCTTCTTGGTGGAAGGCTACCTTTAGGACATAGATTACATGGAGAAGATTCGAGCCAAAATACCCGACGTGTCAAGGATCAATTAGATAGAGTTCTTAGAAGAATGCGAAGAGTTGCAGAGATGTTAGAATCAAATCTTACTGAAAAATAATGTCCAATGCTTGAAGAACAAGTTGTATAACCACTACATGTGAGCGAGTTCATTGGTAGTAAACCAGACGAGTGGGAAGGCGAGCCTCGCCCGCTATTTCTTGCACCAATGTCTGGTGTAACCGACTTACCATTCCGACTCCTTGCCAAACAATGCGGCGCAGATGTAACTATTACCGAGTTTACTAATAGCACTGCCCTTAGTAGAGAAGCCGCTGTTTCATGGAGAAAAATGGAATCTCATGAAACTGAAATCCCGTTTATACCGCAAATATTTGGAGGAGACTCTAACGATATGGCAACAGCAGCCGAAATGCTAGCGCCCAATGCTGATATTATCGACCTTAATTTTGGCTGCCCGGCACCAAAGGTAACAAAAATTTGCGCCGGTGCTGCTCTAATGGGTGAACCCGATAATCTAGTTTCAATGGTTGAGGGAATAGTTGAGCGAGTTGATATCCCTGTAACAGCAAAAATGAGACTAGGAACTGGAAGTAGCGAACATAATGCGGTTGAGATTTGTAAGAGATTAGAAAAGGTTGGAGCTCAAAGATTGTGTGTTCATGGCAGAACATTAAGACAGAGATACTCTGGCGAGGCTGATTGGAATTATATCAAGAAAGTAGTTGATTCAGTCAATGTCCCTGTAATTGCAAATGGTGATGTAGTCGATGCCAAAAGTGCTGCTGAATGTCTGAATACGACCCATGCCGCCGGCCTGATGATTGGAAGAGGCGCCATTGGTAGGCCATCGATGTTTGGAGAAATGAAAGTTGGTCTTGGGTGGGAAAAAGAAGAGAATTTACCTTGGGTCAAGGCAAACAAAGAGAAATGGTTTGAACTCGATGAAATTGGGAAATCATTCGCAACTAGGAAATGGTGTTGGGATAAATACATCCAATTATCAAAACAAACAACTGGGATTCAGGGTAAATGGATGCAAAGACACGCGGTTGCTTTTAGCAAAGGATTGCCGGGAGCAAAAAAGGTTCGAAGTTTGATGCATTTACAGCCAACTCCTGAAGATTTTGCTCAGTCTATCAGTGAGTTTTTGATCGGAGAACTATTTGTAGAATAGGCTCTACATGGCTTTGACCATTGTAGAATGCTAAATTAACTGATGGCAACATTATTACATTGGCGATGGTCGGAAGTTAACAATAGGTTTGTTGTTTTTATCAGGCATAATCGAGGTTTTACAATGGGTGTTGAAGTTAAACAATCTAGTAAAAAATCTTACCCTAGTGAACGTGTTAAAACCGGGATTGAGTTACTTAGTCAGCAAATATGGTGTTGGGGAAGGGATATACTCCGAGTAGATGGTAATTGGTTAATAGATCTAGGATTTGAAGTAATTTATCCTCCTGTTGAAATGGAAAGGGTGAAAAATATCTATATGTATCAAATTTCAGAATTCCAGCGAATTATGTTGCGTGGTTTTGGGGTGTTCTTCACTGACGACCGTTATGGAAGTATATTTGTTCCACGCTATGAATTCATCCCAAAATTTGCGCCTGTTAATGGATTTAATATCCTACCATGGGGCGTAGATGATGTTCACGAGTTCAATACTCCGAACGCTGTAGAAAAAGAATATTGCACCACAATGCTTGGTGAACTTATTGACTGGATAATCACATATGAAGAAGATACTCTTGCAATTTTGGGGTTAGATTATAGATTAGACGTTTTGGATTTATGGCACAACGGGAAAAGACGAGTTTTCTCACCTCAAGACAGTATTAGCGAGTGGATTCAAATCAGAAAAGACATTGAAAAAATTCTTAATTTTCAAGATTCGAGTATCTCTCATTAATTTTGAAATCTTAGAAGTCTGTCATATTATAATTCGAAGTCTCTACGAATTCTCCTGAGTTTGGTCGCTGAAGGTTTGAAGGTGTAATCAGCCACTGTAATTTTTGGAGTTTTTGTTCGCATTTTTTGCCATACCTGGTCAAATCCCTCGTATGAAATATTTTCTAAGCCCTCTGGAAGTAATTGTACCTCAATTTCGTCAGCAGATTTCTGTATCGCACAATAAGCGGTAATACTAGGATGCATTTGCATAACTGCTCGACGTATGAAATCGGGTATTACCTGTTCATAGCCCTCTTCACCAATCTTTTTTATCAAAAATATATCATCTTGTCTGCCCATTACAGCCTCAATAGATTCTCTTGCATCACCACAAGGACAAGGTTTTTTTGAAGTTACCAAAATATCATTCAATCGATAACGGATAATTGGTTGGGTCTTTCTCCGAAAATCAGAAATTATCGGATGATACCATCCTTTTTCTTCATCAACCCACTGCTTTTGAATGACCATTATTTCTTCATTAAGGTGTAAAGTTCCATGTTCACATGTTGCAGCAATCTCGCCTTCTGTAGAGGAATAAAATTGATGAACAATTTGACCAAAATGCTGCTCTATTTGTTTTCTATCAATCTCGTCCAAAACCTCTGCAGCAGATACTAATTTCTTGACCTTGAGAGGAGATTTAACATCCGCCAGGTATCTTAGAACACTTGGTGGGCCGATCAGTATGTCCAGTTTATCTCGTAAAATTGACTCATGAATCTCTTCTAAAGGTTTCATTAAATCATAAAATTTAAACTCAATTCTACTTGAACCAACCGATTCAAATGTATTCGAATTAGCCCGCAGAATCAAACCAATCTTATGCTTAGAAAAAATTGAGCCGTCAAGGCCTCTAGCTAACATAAATCCTGCCCATTCTGACTGCTCTTTTTCACTCACAAAATGCATCCCTCTTGAACCACTAGTACCCGATGAATATCCAATTGAATATGGTCCAATTTTTGGTGAGAAGTCTCTGGTTTTTTCAGCATTATCAGCTAACACCTTAGCCTCTTCAACATCCAACCTTACCGTCAATAAATCACTTAAATTATCCATCATAATCGATTTATCAATCAGAGGAAATTTGGACCATTCGTCATCAGGCAAACCTTTCCAATGACGAGCAAAGAATGGTGAATTTTTACGTACAAATTTGATCTGTTTTTTCATTCCACGGTTCTGAATTTTCTCTATTTTCTGACGGCTGTGAAATTTTTTAGGAGTAAAAATGTAACGAAATAAAGTAGTTAATTTACTCATTCCAACTCCTCCATTCCCTGTTCAAATGTTTTAGTTGGAGACCAGTTTAACGCCTGTCTTGCTTCTGAGATATCTAAGGTTAGGGAGGATGTTATTTGTCTAAGACCGTATGGAGTAATGCTAGGCTCCCACCTTTTACCTGGAATAAAAGAAGCAACTGCAATAGATAGATAAGCGAAAATTAGTATTGGATAATAAGGAAGTTTACGCTGCTTAAAATTGGAGCCAAATTTTCCAGTATAAGTTTTCATAATTGAATTAAATGTCCTTGGATCTCCGTTGGAAATGTTGTAAAATTTGCCAAGACTTTCTTGAGGCGATTTGATTGCTAAACAAACGGCATCGACAAAATTCGAGAGACAGGTTACATCGATTAGCCCGTTACCGTCGCCTATAGTTTTGTAGTGATTCTTACCAATCAATTTCTTTAACCTAGGCAATAGTGTTTGGTCGCCCTTTCCAAAAACCGCTCTTGGCCTAAGTCCTATCCACTCGTCTTTAGGCTGAGTCAAACAAAAATTTTCAGCATCGAATTTACTTGCTCCATAATGATGCCTTGGCCTAAACCTAATATCTGGAGTATCGTCATTATGAGGTTGATCATGATTCATTCCATCGAAAATAGATGCCGAAGAGACAACTACAATTCTAGAAACCGATTTTTCTCTAGCAACTTGAAAGACATTTTTTGTGCCTTCTACGTTGGTTTGAAAAAATTTCTTTTTACTACCAAAAGGTGCTGCAAAAGCAGCACAGTGGATTATTACTTCACAATCGATAATTTTCTGTGATAATTGCTGAGCATCAGTAATATCGCAATTTACAATTTCGAAACCTTTCTGGATTAATTGATTAATTTTAGTTTTTGAACGCCCAATACCGATCACTGAGTTGCCCTCTTTCCTCAAACGTTCCATGATAGCCATACCAAGAGTGCCTGTAGCACCTGTAACAACTATGTTCATAATTTCACCCTAGATTATTTTATGAGAAATATTTTTCCAAATTAGCACCATTGCTACAGGCCAAGAAATTGCGATAGCCCAAGCAAGCCAAACAGGTAATAGTGGAGGACCCTCAACATCAACTGGAATTTCTGTGAAACTAGATTGACCATCTACTTCAAGCCAAATCTGGATGGTTTGATTACCCGAAAACGGAAATACAACTTGGCCGTCCCAAATCGAAATATTATTGCTACTTGCTAAATCAGTACGCATTCTAACTTCATCTTTTTCAGTGGGATAAACAACCTCAATCCAAGCATCTTCTATGTTTGCAGTTTCATTAGATGCTGGCAAAATTACTACTTCAGTGTCGATTAAAGCCTTAGGTGGCCAAATCATGAACTCTACCCAAACGTATGTCTCATTTACATCAATTAAATATCTCTTAGGAGCGTCAAAACCTTCTCCTTCCTCAGTGAAATGAATAGCATGACCACTGGCTATAGGAACTAGTAAAATTGCTATGAACAATGCCAATACTGGGGACTTGGATACTTTCTTTTTTGATTTTTTAATCGTGAAAAGTCTTTCCAAGGATAATCGTTCAACTGCAGAACCAAATCCTAGACTAAAGGAATAAAATATTCTTAGGATTACTACACTGAAAATAACCGAAATTAGAGTATTGAAAATTCCGACTTCTTGTGGAATATAATCCATGAATGTCGGTAACCAAACAACATCTACAAAAATTACCATCGCTATTAGTCGATTAGGGTTTTCCAATACGGAGAATTTTCTAGTAAGAATTAACACTGGGAAAAGAAGCCAAGGCAAACAATTAGCAGCCCATGTAGTGTGAGGTGAGCCTGGCCTGAAGAAGTGCTCTGTGGTCATAAATGAAGTTACTAAAAATGGAACTAGTACTAAGAATAATAATTGAGAAGCGAATAACAAGCCTGCTAAGGAAATAGAACCATTTTTTCCGAGCCATCGGTCTGCCAAAGGAAGGAAAATAATCAAAGTGGCGCCAGCGAAAATAAAGTGTAAAATAATCTCTAAATTGATTATTTCTAAGGTCGAAGCTCTAGGGTCCAAAAAGTTAGCAAAGGCTAGGTGAAAATGATAAACTAATGCCCAAAGAGTTCCCAAAATAATTAAATTAAGCCATTTTGGAGTGTTTTCTTTTAGCCTCTCTTTCATTTGAAGAGCCAGTGCAATTGTGGCAACCTCAACCAACATTCCACCAGCAAAGGTCCAGATATGCGGAGGGGTAATTATCATTGTATCAACACCATAACTTGTGTGCCAAAAGTCATCATACAAGCCCCCAATAACCAAGGTCATTAGTCCACAAACCATCATCCAGAGACTCGTAGGAGCAATGATAGGACCAATATAGAATCCTACTTTATCGTCTTTCTTTGAAATAAAACTATACCACAATATGTACGATGATAGCATAATACTAGTCGGAATAATTCCTCCAAGAATCATAATATGTGGAGGAGTGAATAATTTATCTCTTCCAACATCGGTGTGCCATTGGAGATCAACCGCTAAGCCAAATCTTGCGATTATGTGATACAAACATAGAACAACCAAAAAAAGTAGGAGAAAATTATCCTCTCTACTTCTTTTATGTTCCATTATCAAAACTCCCACTTGGCCGTTGTAGACTTGCCTGAGCGGTCTACTATACAATGTTCAAGTGTATCATTTTGTCCATCAACTTTTTGTAAAAATTCATGCATATGCTTACCTGATAGCCAGTTAGAATTGCCTGAAAAGTAGTTATTCTTAGACTCCTGCTGTAGATATTTTGAATTACCGGCCTGTAAAAATTTATTTGCCTTGATATCTTCATCAAAGTAACCAATCGTTGTAAAATTAGGATTAAAATTTGAATTGTCATAGTCCACTGACACTAATTTAATTCCCTCTCCTGAAACACCAATTACTGCTACCACGCAGTATGACTCATAGTCCCAGTCACAATGCTTCGTTGGCCTATCATCTCCAATACATAACAAAGCAAATTTATTTCTCAGCGATGGTAATAAATCCGCTATTGACTGTAATGCAATATGTGGGCTACAACTTCCATCAGTTACATCAAATGAAAAACAGGTTGGACTATCAAAACTTATGTTTGTGCAGTGAATATTCAACCCGCCATGGATATGAGTTGCAAATGCGGGTTCAGTCCTAAAGTGTTCTCTATAAACTCCTCCATGGACGATTAAACCAATATCTTCAGGTTTTATTTTCGCATTATGAATAGCCTTTTTGGCTAGTTTTATAGTAGATTTTAACAAATTATTATACCCTATTTTGGTACTTTCCCATGAAAGCATTACGACCAATTTTCCACCCCCTCTGGGAGATTAAAATGAATGGCTACAATAGCAACGCCTGAACCGAAAGAAATCAACAGTACTGTTTCATCGGCTGTCAAATATTTATTTTCAAGTGAAATTTCCAATAGTACTCCGTGAGTTGTAGATGCGGTATTGGCAGTTTCAACGCTCTCATTGTGTAAGAACTTTATTTCACCTAAGGCTTCAGTTGCTATTTTTCCTCCTTTCTTAACTGCCTTAGGGGTTGTTGGGTGAGCATAGGTATGATCAATCTGTTCCCATTTAACTCCCATTTTATTCATAGAACGTTGTAAAAAAGTGCCTAGATTAATCATTACACTATTTTGTAATTCTCTTGCCTTGGTCCTCATTCGAGGACCACGGTGATTTTTACATGCCTGTCCAATGCAAAGCAAATTGTGTTGGGCCAAGGTAAATGGTTCACTAAATTTGATTCTTCCCTCTTGTTCCGTTGGTCCTAAAATGTATGCTGCTGCTCCATCACCGACTGTTAGAGAGGGTATTGCTCTAGGGTTAAGGTATAGGTTTCTTCTTTTCGCCTCGTCAATTATAGGAGTAATATGTTCCCCTGAGACGATCAAAGCATAATTAGCCTGCCCACTTTTTATTCTTGATTCTGCGATCATTAGTGCAGTTACCATACCTGCACATGCATTGGAGACATCAAATGATTGAGCGTTGTTAATTCCTAGATTTTCTGCGATAAGTGAGGCATAACTTGGCGATAAATGCTGACTTAATTCATGGTTCATTTTGCTGACTGAAGCGTTCAACACCAAGTCTATCGAATCAAGTTCAATCTGTGCTCTAGAAATAGCCTTTTTCGCTGCTTCTATGGCTAATTCAAAACTACCTTGTTCCTCAGAAACCTCATGATGGGCTAGAATACCTGTCAATCTAACAAAATCAAGAGACCTAGGTAGTTCACTTGGTGAAGCAAATGAGTTTGTAGTTACCTTTTTTTCTGGTAAATAAGCCCCAAATGAGACCATCTCAGCGTACCTTTTAGTACTCCCCATTAACGATTAATTCTACACCTAGTAGAAAAAACTTCAACCGACAATTTGTAAAACAAAAAATTCTAATTAATATTTAGACAACATTATGTTCAAGGTTTGGCTGGATGAATTATGGATGTAATGTTGATCATTTTTAGCATGGTCATTACATTGATTGCTGCAGCATTAACTGTTCCTGCTGGGTTCGGTCTTGCTACAATGCTTACTCCAGTGGTATTACTGTGGTTACCTCCACATGAAGCAATTGCTGTTGTTGCAATTATTCATGGAGCGCATAATGCTTGGAAACTGAAGGTTTTACGTTCAAGTATCAATATTGATGCAGTAAAAAGATACGGTTGGGCTTTAATTTTAGGAGCCATAATTGGTTCACTCTTACAATCAAAAATACCATCTAATCCTCTACTCTTGGTTGTTGGAATCGCATTGATTATCCTACCACTTTTATCGGTAACAGAAAAATGGACTAAACTTAGACTTGGAGAAACCGAAGATAGAATTGGCGGTTTTACTTCTGGTTTTTTTGGAGGGTTAACTGGACATCAAGGTGCTTTAAGAGCACTATTTTTACAAAAACGACTACCTGATAAATTGGCCTATGCCGCCACTGCAAGTATCCTAGCACTGGTTGTTGATTTAACAAGAATTCCAATCTACATATACTTTGAAGGTCGAGGAATTTTGGATGAATATATTTTGATTATTGCCTTAGTTTTTGCAGCCATCATGGGAGTTCAGCTCGGTAAAAAATGGCTATTATCTTGGAAAGATTCCTGGATAAGGTCTGGAATATTAGTAGCAATAATTGTAAGTGGTTTCATGTATGTTTACGAAGCAACTAATGGTCTTGGATGGATCTAAATTATACAGAATCCCAGAAATTGGTTTTTTCTTTACCACTTGACTTTTTCAATGCTGACTGTATTTTCTTTGCTGACTGTGTTGATTTTTCATTTGGCAATTGATATACTGCGGGGCCTCTCCAACCCTCACCAACATCATTCCACAATTTGCTTGTGCCGTGTAGTTGTATTCTGTTTTCGTTACCTCCGTAGTTGTTCGGCTCGCCAGGAGCCCAATTCGCATATATCCAAGGTTGCCCGTCACACCAACACCAGTAGTCAGCACCGGGGCCATTGCCAGAGCCTTTCCGCATTCCACCGATCCATACGGTTCTTCCACCAGCGATTCGAGCGACCAATTCATTTTCCTCTGCGCTGGTAATTGAAACAAGATGGCCTCCCATAGCTATAGCTCGGTCATTGTGTTCATTCCAAAACAACTCCTCTGGTGCTAATTGGTAGTGTCCATCGGAGGGGTGTAATTGAGCAGCATTGCCATGAGCCACTGTAATGTCAAAATCTAAACGCTCAATCTGATTATAGCCACCATCTGAAAAGACTCTGATACTCCATCTACCTGCTGATTGTGGAGGTAAATACAGAGTGTTTTGATGCGCTACATCTCGGAAATACATCCAGTTTTGGTGTTGTTCTCCATGCTCGTGGTTAGTCGCTTGCACAGGATACAAACCAAACCAAGCTTGGTTACCACTTGGCCGATTGGTTATATTGAATCGAATAGGTTTACCCGATTTCGCTTCGATTATTTTGATTTCACAATGATGGCTTTGATACAGTTTCTCTGCATACT
>MDTE01150246.1_pt1 | contig 18282 bp, 16 predicted proteins | sample 811231 | NCBI WGS metagenome assembly MDTE01 (sample SAMN05326651, study PRJNA326480) | marine metagenome | isolation source: seawater | place: Indian Ocean: Red Sea | collected 2010 | reverse complement strand
CGTGCGTGCGTGCGTGCGTGCGTGCGTGCGTGCGTGCGTGCGTACGTGCGTACGTGCGTGCAATGATGTACGAGCGTGCAATGACGTACGTGCGTGCGTGTGCGTGATGTCATCAGAGATGTCCCGAGGCCTCGGTCGACGGTCGCGCGAACCCGTCGAGGACGCCGCGAGGCAACGGCGAGAGGGCGGCGAAGGAGGGAGATTCGCACCAAGAGCGAACGTTTCTCGTGAACGAGGCGAGAAGCGGTGAGCCGGCGACGATGGAGTCGATGATGGAGGGCGAGCGGAGGTACCCGCCGAACCAAGACTCGGACGCGCGAGGAGACGTGAACCCGGTGGAGGCGACGGCGGTGTCTCGAGAGACGCAGAGCGCGGGCGGACGACGCTCGCGGCGACCGCGGTGGGCGTCGGCGTCCCGGGAAACGGGCGGCGGTGGAGACATGGGAAGTCGCTCCGCGGAGGCGTCTTCCGTGAGTTCGCGAAGTCTCGTCTCGAGGTCGATCTCGCCGAAAGGCCACGTCGGGGACGGCGCGACGTCGAAAGCGGCGAGCGAACGCGCCGTCGACAGCCGGCGTCGACGTGCGTCGTCGTCGGGGACTTTGGTCAACACGCCGTCGTAGAATTCCCGTCTCGCGCGCTCATCCGGAGCCGCTAACGGATCAAAATCATACCTTAACTCGCGCTGACGCTCCCACGCGCGCGTGCGGTCGACGTAATCGTCGAAACAGCTGAAAATGTCTCGCGCGACGGGACTCGTCGGGGCTCTCCGCGCGTCTCGACCGGCGTCCGACGTCGCCTTGGCCGCGCTACACGACGACTCGCGTCTCTCGCGCTCGGGACCTCGCCGTCTGCGACTGGGCGGCGTCGTTCGCTTCGGTTTCGTCGCGCTCGATCTCGACTCCACCGTCGCCACAATCTTCTTCGTCGGCGTCCGCGTCTCCTCGCCGCCGTCGTCGATTTTCGCCCGCTTTCTCCGCGTCGGCGTCTTCCCTCGTCTCTCCTCCTCATCTCCCTCCTCGTCCACGAACGACCTCGATAGTCCCCCGTCCCTCCCGAAATCGCTCTCGCGCTCTCTCCCTCGCTTCTCCGGCGTCACAATCACCGGAATCGTCGTCATCGTCGTCGTCGTCGTCGTCGTCGTCGTCGTCGTCGTCCCGTTCGCCTTGACCTCGGTCGGTTTTTCGTGCGTGTGTTCGCCCTCGTACGTCACTCTCAACACCGGCGTCTTCGGTCCCGTCGTCCCGTCGTCGCCCGTCTCCGCGCCGCCGCGCCGCGCCGTCTCGTTCCTCGCACCGTCCACCAATTCCGTCTTTTTCCTCGCCGGACATCCTCTCTCCGTGCACCTGTAATACGACCTCGGGTGTCTCGACCCTTTGATATTTTTTTGCCCGTATTTCCTCCATCGGTACCCGTCCGCGTTGGCGACGCCGCCGCATCGCGCCGCGCGCGATCCCCCGTCCTCCGTCATCCCGTCCATCATCCCGTGCGTCGCGTACGTCGCGTACGTCGTGTGCGTCGTCTCGTTCGTCTCGTTCGTCTCCGCGCGGTTCCGTCGTCTCGACGTCATGATCTCTCTCCTCTCCTCTCCTCTCCCTCGGTCGATCGTCCGTCCGCCGCTCTCGTCGACACTTTTTCAGTCAACGCGCTCGCGGGTCTCTCGGATCCGACGACGATGGATGATGCGTCGTGATGTCTTCGCGTTCGCGCACAGAACGATGATGGACGGAGAGACGCGCGATGGATCTCTCTCTTCCTCTTCCTCTCTTCCTCTCTCTCGTCGAGTTCTCGTCGTCGAGTCGTCGTCGTCGTCGCGCTCTCGCGCGCGCCGTCGACACCGCGACACGCACCAATCCCATCCCACGACCGACCCGTCGATCGCGAGCGGTCGGTCGCGCGCGATCGAGGCCGACGACGCGGGGTCTCTCTCGAGTCGCCACTCGTCGATCGACCCATCGATCGATCGGACGGTCGGACGATCGGCGCCCGTCGCGCGGCGCGCGGGACGGCGCGACGAGGGCGGCGCGGGCGGTCGTCCGAACGTCCGGTCTGTCGTTCGGACGTTTGAACGACGGACGCGTGGACCATGGTGAGAAATGGAAAATGAGAAATGCGACGAGGGTCGGGGATCGAGGGGTGGGATGCCGAACCCTATACGTCGAGAGAGGTTTTATGTCGTGGGGTTCCATTTTTTGTACCGTCGCATGGGGAATGGGGTGGGGTGTGTATGGGGATGGACATCGTCTCGGGATGGTGTGGTGGTGTGTTCGTGATTGATGAGTCAGGACCGGTCGTTCATGGAGGAGGGACGACCCCGAGGTGGAGCCCGTGCGTGAGGCGACGACGAGGGGCGAGGCGAGGCGAGGGGAGAAGAGGCGACGAGACGCGCGCGCCGTCTCTTTTCGACGGTCGGCGATTTGACCATGGTGCGTGCGCGACGATGGGACGATGCGATGGGACGGGGACGCGGGGACGCGCGCGTCGGGGCGTTCGCGGTGGAGACGAGGGGAGACGGGGCGCGCGTGGATGGATGCGTCGTTAGGGCTTCCCGTGGATGGATGGATCGACCGCGAGGCGTGGACGACGCGCGGTGGGGGGCGTGAGGACGGGGAGCGAACGGGATGGATCGGTGGAATGCGTTTTGGAGGCGCGCGATCGATGGGATCGGTCGGGGGGGGGCGTCGCGTCGCGCGTGAAGGCGGACTGGGACGCGTCCTCGACCATGGATGGATGGGCTTTAGGGTCACGATGCGCGCGACGGATGACGATGAAGGGCGACTGACGACGACGACGCGCGCGATTGTTTTTACGCCGACGCAGCCGAAGCAAATTAGCGAAATTAAGGACTTCTTGCACACCGCGCGCCGCAAGGATGCGCGATCCGTCAAGATCAAGAAGACGTCCGGCGTGACCAAGTTCAAGGTGCGCTGCTCCAAGTACTTGTACACGCTCTGCGTGGCGGACTCGGACAAGGCGAACAAGCTCAAGCAGTCCTTGCCGCCGGGTCTTCAAGTGATCGATGTCTAATTCACGCGCTGAGTGTGATCGATCATTAGAAGAACTAGAGGTGGGTGCGAGAGAGCGACGTATGAACGAGGCGCGAGGCGCGAGTATAGCCTAAACGAAGAACAGCGGCGAGACGCTTGTAACCGTATTTCTACGGCGAATCGCCATCATTCATCTCGTCCGTGTTTGCCCTATCTTTCCTATTCGTCGTTACATCGTTTCTCTACGACTACCACGTCTCGACGCGTCACGCCGCGATCGTGTGTCGATGGCTAAGGTTGAAGAAGAAGTCGACCTCGAGCGGACCGTCTTCGGGTAAATCGACGCAGTGCACCGCGTTGAACTGTTTGTCTTCACCGAAACGCGCGCGAAGGGATTCCGGTCGAATCGTTCGCGCGATCTCGGGATCTCTCGGTCCGACGATCTCTCTCACGTCGTCCACGAGGGTTTCTGGGGAATCGAAACGAGTCAACTGTAACGCGACGCACGTCCCGCTCGAGAGCTCCTCCACCATGAGTCGCACCTCTTCCTTGTCCAACACGTCGACGTACACGGCGTAAAAAGATTCCGCCTCCGCCCTCGTGAGCGCCATCGTTCGCGCTTGTACCAATTCTAATCCCCTCTTTTCCACCAAAACGTCCATGATCGCCCCCAAGTTCGCCATACCGCTCGGTTTGACGAGCACCAACGTGGAGCGGTCCGAATCCGTCCTAGCGGCGCGCGAACTCGTCACCAATTCATGCAACGCGCGCGCGTGCTCCTCGTCCAGAGATCGCACGATGTCCGTATCACCAAATAATCGCTCTGACTCCGCGTTCGCCTCTCGTCCGTGCGCCCGTATCGCGCACGCCGTCCCCGCCAAGAGCGCCCGAGCGCTTCGCGGCAGCGCCGTCTCCAACTCCTCCGCCCTCGAGCTCTCGAACCTCACCGTTCGCACGTCCACGATCGTCATCCCCGCCCCTTGCATCGCCGCCACGCATCTTCCGACCCTCGACGCGTCCCGTCCGACCACCATGACAAACGTCTCCTCTCGCTTCTCTCGAACCGCGCGGCTCGTCTTTTCGTCGGCGTAGCCGGTGAGCGTCAACCGCCGCGAGTACACCGTCACCGTCGCCCCGACGTATAAATCACTCAACGATATCGGTCTCTGAGGCGCACATTTACGAAGGTACACTTTCTTTCGCTTATCCTCGATCTGCGTTCGCGCGCGCGTTCGCTCGTCAGTCCGTCGCGCGCGTCTCTCTCTTCAAATCAAATCGCACACAAAAAATTAAAAAATCCATCGCGTGTTCGACGTTTTCGACGACGACGCGCGCACCAATTCGACGTCTCCGTCGTCGACGTAGTACCGAAGCGTAAACTTATACGCGTAATCCTGCGCCGGATCGATCCACTCCGCGGTAAAGGAGAGACGCGCGCCCTCGTGCGACATGGCGGTCGAGTCGTCCCGAGTCTCAGAGTGAGGCTCGGCGTGTATTTATAGCTCGGTTACTTTTGAATGTCTTTGTTACACACGGGCTCACGCGAGCGCGGTTAAGAAACGATCGAAGGCGTGAATCATTTTCTTTTGAGCGAGGCGGTATCGCACGGCGAGACGAGTCCTCGGGGACATGGCGGCGACGGCGTCGGCGTCGGCGAGGAGCGCTTCGTCCTCGGCGACGGCGGTGGGACGCGACGCGAGGTGGGTCGCGGCGGCGTCGCGCATGGCTTGGATGACGGTTGGGTCGGTCTCTGGGGGTGGAGGGGCGTCGACACCCGGTGGAGGAGCTCGAGCGGCGAGCATGAGGAGATTGGAACCGGCGAGGGCGGCTTCGGAGTCTCCGGCGTCCGCGAGCGCCTTGCACGCGTCGACGACGCGAGACTCGTGGACTCGACGCGCGCCGGGGGCTATGAGTTCCATCGGTACGCGCTCATTACGGTTGTTATCGTCGATGAATCCGTAGTGAAGCATCAGCAGCACGTTATTCATGCGATCGCCGTACGAGATGAACACCTCGGTGTCGGCTCGAGGAGCGGCGCCCTCGGGGGCGTCTTGGTTCCAGGTGAGCTCGAAATGCGAGCCGTCTTCGCTCACGCCGTACTTGGCGGTGGATTCCACGCGATGATTCGCTAAATCAATCGTCGGCGCTAAGAAGGCGCAGTCGACGTCGCCTAATTTCCCACTGATGGCGCGCGTGTGCACCCACGAGCGACACCACGTCACGTGTTCGTCGTTGACGTCGGCGAGCGCCGCCTTCACCTCGGGAAACGCCTCCATGGCTGCGTTCCACGTCGCCTCGTATCCCGCCTTTGACCGCTCCGCCATAACGCGAATCTCTGGATCTTGCAAAGCCTCCAACTCTTCCTCGTTCGCGAGGTACATGCAATCAAACTCCCCCGGAACGACGCGTTCGCCGTACTCTCTCCACGCCGGGACGTGCGTCGTCGCCCACGCCAACGCCGCCGTCAATCGCACATCCTTGGCGAACGGCGCGCGGACGACAAAGTCCACGATCGCGCTCGGCATCATCGCATCCGCACCAAAGTGTTCGGACCACCCGCTCTCGTACACCGCTCGCACAGACCCCTCCGCCGCCGACGCGCCCTCCCCCGTCGCCGCCGGCGCGCAACACAGCGCGTTCACGGGCATCCTCGCCAACACCTCTCCCGTTCCCGTGGCGAATAACCCTCTCCCAAACACCCCTTCATCCATCCTCGCGTGTTCTAACGCCGTCTCGGGATCGAACGACGTCGTTTTCGTCGACGCGCGACATGACGCGTCCCCGCCTCGCCGCGCCCTTCCCTCGCGTCGCCGCGTCGCCTCTCGTCGTCGCTCGACCGTCATCGTCCCCTCGCGCGCTCGCGACATGCGCGCATCGATGGCACGCATCGCGTCGACGTCTCGCGCGCGCGGTCGAACGACGTCCGGTCGAGGGCTCGACGCGTCATCACTCGAGGGCGTCAAACCCTACGGGACGCGAACCCCGCGCCCGTCCCCGCGGAGGTTCGCGAACCTCCGCGGGACGAAAAGGCGGCGCGCGAAGCGACGCCCTCGTGGTCGCTCACGCGATCGGAGTGGACTCTCGAACGCACGTCGGCACGCGAAAGGCGTGCACGACGGCGGGATCGGTGAGGACGACGTCCGGAAGAGGCGCCGGGGCGCGGGAACCGGCGCTCGCGCTCGCGCTCGTCGACGAGACGCTGGGACGACGGTGTCCTCTGTTGGACGTGGACGGGCGGAAGTGGTGCTCGCGCCAGCGACACCGGCCGTCGGTGGAGATGAGGATGACTTGACTCGTGCGCGTGCCGCAGTTGGGACGGCCGGGGAGTTCGCCGGGAAGGACGAAGGAGCACTCGCTCTCGTGCGCCTCCACCTGTTCGACGACGAGCTCGACGGTTTCTTCGTCATCCTCGTCGATGTCCACCTCGAAGTCATCGTAGGCGTCGTTCAACGACGCGTGTGCGATGGAATGTTCGAATCGCACCGTTCGCGTGGGGTCTCGAGACGTCTCCTCGCGAGGAGGCGTCGCGGGTCGTCGCGCGCGTCTGGGCGGCGCCGCGTCGAGCGGCGCGTGGAGCACCTCTCGAAGCACTCGCTCCTCGAGTGCGAGCGCCGGAAGCTCATCCACACCGTACGTCGAGAAGTCACGCATGATGGCCTCCATATTCGCCTTCCCTCGCGTCACTTTCGGCCAGGGAGAATCTAAAACCTCGTTCGCCAATCCGTACACCCGTCCCGGTTCCAATCGCAGCGGCGTTCGCGCGTTCGCCTCGCCTCGATTCCCCACCCAGTGCGCGTGCGTCGTCCTCGCGTCACCGACGATGAGATTAAACCCATCGTACCTAAACCTCTCCGCGAACACCTCCGTCGCATACTTTTCCCCAGACGTCATCGGATCCCTCAAATAATTCGTCACCAGCGCGCCTCTCGACGGCGCGTTCCCGCGCGCCTCGACCTTCCCATTCGCGTTCCCGTACGCGTTCGTCAACAGCGCCCACTTCCCCGTGCTCGCACACAACGCCAACCACGTCCCTCCGCACTTTTCGTCTCGGCATCCCACGATTCGCACCGACCGCGACGCGCGGTCGCCCGCCCATTCGCGCTCGCATGCATCGTCATCATCATCCTCGGCATCGATCGCGAGCTCGCCGTCGTCCCACACGCGCGCCGCGCGCGTCGGTCGCGCGTAATCCTCGTCTCGATTGAAAGCGACGAGGAGTTTCACGGGCGTTCGCTCGGAGAGGGCGATGAAGGCGACGCACATCGATCGTTCGCGCGCGCGTCGACGAGTGTCGATTCTGCTGACGAGGATGCGATGGGGGCGCGGCGCGAGATATTTCACTCGCGCGCGACGGGGACGGGACGGGAAGGAGACGGCGAGAGAGGGGGGGGAGATGGGGCGAGATGGGGGAGGTGTGTGTGTGTGGTGACATCGCGAGACGACGGGAGATAAGTCGAGGGCTAGACGTCGAATTGACGCTCGAGGAGGTCGCGGTTGAGCTCGAGCACGACCTTGGCCAAGGCTTCGTCCTCGCGGAGGGCGAGGCGAGCGGCGGCGACCGGATCTCCGGATTCCCACGCGAATTCGGGCTGAGGGGTGTCGGTGGAGGTGGTGTCGTCGATCTCGACGTTGGCGAGTTTCGTCGTCGCGCGCCAGTTGTTGAAGGCGACGAGGGCGTCGAGGGCGTCTCGGCGGTAGCCGCCGTGGTAGAGGAGAATGGCCATGTCTCGCTGTTGGAAACCGACGTTACCGTCGAGCTCGGCGAGGCGTTCGGTGACTAAGAGGGCCATGGGGAGATTGCCGAAAGGTCTACCGGAGGGTTGAATGATCCCGACGACGCCCGCGGCGGTGTTCATGCGGTCGTCTTTGCCGTACGCGGCGGCTTCGACGGCGAGGAGAAAGCCGGAATCGCGCGCGTCGTCCCACTCCCACGGCCAAAAGGCGCGTTTTAAAGCCATGAGCTGCATGCGAACGACCATGTCCGCCGTGCACACGACGGAACCGTCCGGAACCGGATCCGAAGCCTTGATCCCGCGCGGTCGTCGCGGCGTGGTATCCGCGCCTCGCCGCACGCGAAGCGTAACGTTAATGTCGCCGCACGCGTCCAACTCTCCGCGTTGCTTTAATCTCGCGAGGAAACCGATGTAAATCGCCGCGAGTGTGGCGGGAATCCCAACCTTTTGCGCTATCACGTTGTGGAAATACGTTCTGTACGGTGAAAACGCCTCTCTCCATCCCGTCGGCGTGCGGTACTGTTGCTCCTCGTAGAGAAACCGCTCGACGGCGGCAATCATGGCGTCGCCGTCCGCCTTTTCCTCGTCGCTCATGTACGATAAATCTCTCTGCACAAACTCGTTCACGAGCTTATCCACGCGCTTAAAATACGCCTCTCTCGGCAAACACACGCTCGTTCGTCCCTCGAACGCGTCGTCCTCCACCGCCAAGTGCAGAGACGCCGCCACGGCGTCGCCCTCGGCGCCTCGTCGATACTCCTCCACCAATCCCACTCTCGCCTCTCTCGCGAACGGTTCCCACGTCTCCTTCGGAGATTGCGGCTTCCCGAACTCATATTGCATCCCAGCGTTCTCCCTGAGCACCTCCGCCTCCCTCTCCTCGTACTCTTTCGCGATGGACTCGGCGTCCCCCGTGCGCTTTCCCGTGCGTCCCAAAAAGTTCACCCTCTCGTCGGCGTCGTCATCCGCGCCCTTCTCGTCTCCATCACCCGCCTTGACGCGCGCGATCGTCGTCCGCGATCGACGACGATGCGCGCCCTCTCTCATTCGCACCCCCGTCATCGCGCGCGTCGGCGTCACCACCCCCATCATCGCCCGCGCGCTCGTCCCCGCGGTCGGATAACACCACCCACCCACCCACCCACGCCAGAGGGTGGGCGGATGAATGAATGAATGCGTGAATGAATGAATCGATCGTTCGGACACCTCTCCCTCTCGAGGAATCACGAACGACGAGAAATCCGTCGACCCTCTCTCCCTCTCGCGCCCCGCACCGAAGGTCTCCGCTCGTTCGTTCGCCGCTCTGCCGTTCACCCATCCATGCACATCCATTCCCATCCATCCGCGCGGGATGGGCGTGTTCCGGATGTCCGAACCCTCATCATCACACTCGTCTCATGATGGGTCTACAGTTCATCACAGTACACGGAACAGAAGGGTCGAAGGGTCGGTCGTACGGATACGCGCCCATACATCACACATAAAACAGTCGATGTGTGTGTATCGCGTCGAGCACCGCCTCGAGCGCGCGATGCAATTCATTCCCGCGCGCGATCGAATCGTCCATCATCATGTCGACGACGACGACGAGGACGACGATGGAGGAGACGACCGCGGAGGAGACGACGACGACGATGACGACGGATCCGAAGCGCGCGTCGAACGCGAGCGCGAACGTGGACGGGGGTGAGAGCGACGGTGAGGCGGATGTGGGAACGAGCGCGCGGTCGAAATTCGTACACGCCACGAAGAGTTTTCGAGCGCCCAGGGGAGGGGAGAAGAAGTCGTTGGACGTGTACGTGTCCACGTGGAACGTTGGAAATAAAGCGCCGACGACCGAGGCGGCGAGCGGTTGGTTGAAGAGCGCGAGAGGGTCGGACGTCATCGCGATCGGGGCGCAGGAGGCGAGTTACGTCAAGACGAAAAAAACGACGAAACCGTCGGCGGTGAGCGCGGCGTGCGGAGACGTCGAGCCGTTTAAATCGAGGTTTAAGAAGGGGTTCTTTCACTCGTCCAAGTGGACGCGATTGGGGATGATGATGGGCGGGGCGATGGCGGGAGGGGCCATGGGGTCCGCCCCGGGCGCCATGTGCGGGATGTTCACCGGTTGGTACACGAGCAAGCGGTTGGTGCAAGAGATCAAGGTGCGAGTGCATTGGTTTGATTTCTTACACGCCTCGGTCGGGTCGGAGTACGCGCTGTTACAGAGCGAAATGTTGCTACAGATGCGATTGGTGGTGTTCGTGAAGAAGACGCTCGTGTCGCGCATTCAGAGCGTCAAGGTTGGCTCAAAGGCGACGGGTTTGGGAAATCTTGTCGGAAACAAGGGGGGAATAGTCGTGCACATCGAACTGGACAACGGAGAGACGATCGCTTTCGTGTCGTGTCACCTCGCCGCGCACGAAAAACCAAAGTTTCTTCAGGCTCGCAACGACATGGTGCCAGAAATCTTCAACGGCGCGTGGGGAGACTGTCAACTGCGACCGGCGGGCGCGCTCCCCGTCGTCAAGGACATCAACGCGACGTTTTTCGACACCGGAAACGAAGTGTTCAGAAAGTTTAAAGGCGCCGTGACGAAAACATCCAACGCGTTTGAGACCGCGACGGGGGCTAAGATCGGGAGCGGGTACGCGCCGAGAAAAAATCAAGTGCCAGACTTGTTGGACTCGACGAGTCACGTCTTCTTCTTTGGAGATCTCAACTACCGTCTCGATCCGGGTCAAGTCCTCGGTAATGAGTGGGACACGCACTGGAACAAGGAGATTGAGAGCGAGAATAAGCCGACTCGCGAGAAATACGACGTCGAGAGCGTGCCTTTGAGTAAATTCCCCGCGAACAGACCGTCCGCGGCGCCCGGCGCGGGCGAGGACGACAGCGACAACGACGACAACGAAATCGTCGACGCGTCACCTTTCCAGATCGGACGCTCGGCCATCATAGAGTCCATCGGCCGACAACGGTTCACTGAGTTGTGCAAAGCGGATCAACTGAAGAGATCGATTCGGGAGGGTAAGGTGCTGTCCAACTTTCGGGAGATGCCGTTGAGTTTCTTTCCGACGTTCAAACGCGTCAGCAATGCGAATAAGAAGGAGAAATCCAAGGGTATGTGCTCGTCAAAGACGACGACGGTGGAAGAGAAGAGTTTAGCTCAACCCGGAACGAGCGAATACTACAACGCGAAACGCGTTCCATCGTGGTGCGATCGCGTGCTCGTGCACTCTCTGGCTGGCGCGAAGAGCTCCATCGAGGAGGTCGAGTACGGCGCTCGCCACGACGTCATGACGTCGGACCACGCCCCGGTCTATGCTCGCTTCCGAGTGCACCTCAGATCGCTTCCGCACGTCAAGTCTCTCCCACGAGCGACGTTGAAACTCACGACGCTTCAGGTGACTCGCACGTACACCGAAGAAGAGATTGGAAAGAACGTCGGCTCATCCGTGTACGTCCACTTGTTTGTTCCTCACACGCGCATCGTGCTTCCGGTGGCGAGAGAGGTGAGCTCCACGCACGTCGCACGCGACGACAAACAACCGAAAGAGATCGGTAAATACGTTTTCCCTCCGCAGAACCTTCCGTCCACGCTCGTCGGCTACGACGCCTCGGATGAAAAACTTCGAATCGCCCAACAAAAAACGCAGGCGCGTTTCGCCCTGCTCACCGAGAACGAGCGTAAAAAGATAAAAGCCGGGGGCGTCATCGAACCGGAGTCGGACTCGGACGCGCGCATCGAGCGATTGGGCGTAGACGCCTTCAAAGAATTCGTCGGCATCGTCTCCATCGTGGACAGTCGAACCGGACAAAAACTCGGAACGTGCGCCGTGCCGCTTCCGGCGTCCTCCGCCTCGTTCAGCGTCCCGCTCTTGTACTACTCTAAACAAGTTGGTTCCGTCACCGCCTCGTGGACGTTATCCAAATAATATTTATAATCATCGGTCCACCGATGGATTTTGTAATCACCATCCAGTACATTACATAACACTCTCCATCGATCCATCGTCGCCGCCGCGCGCGCTCTCGTCCCGACGTCACACCGCGGCGGGCGTCCTCCTCGCGCCCTCGCGGTCGTCCACGATCGTTCCCTCTCGTCGTCGATGCCGCTTCGTCCGCACGAGGAGATCACCGCCGGGTTCATCGCCGGATGCGCGGTGCGTCTCCTCGCTCTCTCTCTCGCGCGCTCGCGCGTCCCCGCCGACCGACCGACTGACTGTCATCATCGCGCGCACTTTTTCAGGATGCCCTCGCGTGTCACCCCGTGGACGTCGTCAAGACGCAGGCGCACGTGAATAAGGGCGCGAACGCACCGTTCATCCGCGCGGTTCTCTCGCAGGCGCGCGAACGCGGGGTGTCGTCGCTGTATCGAGGCGTGCTCCCGGCGTGCGCGAGACCGCAAGCGCTCTGCATGTACGTCGGGTACGAGTGGAGTAAAAAGCTCGTCGGCGCGGCGGACGCGGAGGCGATGACGACGAGGAAGGCGTTTCTGGCGGGATGGATCACGGCGTACGTGGAGAGCGCGTGCGTGACGCCGTTCGAGACGGTCAAGGTGAGGATGCAAACCAAAGAGAATATGGCGAGGTACGCGTCTTCGGCGGCGTGCGCTCGAGAAATCGTGCGCGCGGAGGGCGCGCGAGGTTTATACGCGGGATTTTGGCCGACGTGTCTGCGAAATAACGTGTTTAACGCGTGTTATTTCGGAATCATACACTGGTGCAAGGGTTTTATGTCCACGCCGGGGACGTTTGTGGAACAGGCTGGTCAAAACATCGGCGTCGGCGTCGTCGCGGGTTTGGTCGCCACGGCGTTCAAGATGCCGTTTGATATATTAAAGAGTCGCATGCAGGGGCAAGTGCCGAGCGCGAGCGGTGCGGTCGAGTACCCGACGATGACGAGCGCGGCGATAAAAATCCTCAGGACGGAGGGTCCGTCGGCGTTTTATAAAGGGACGGCGGTGACGGCGGCGAGAATCACGCTCGGTTTTCCGATTAGTTTCGTCGCCTTTGAAGCCGTGGCGTCGGCGTTTCAAAATGAAATTCGGTGATCATATCGATTGGACAATTAGATAAGAATGATAGCTCTAGCGTGTAGAATAGAAAATCAAAGCAGCTCATAGCAGACTTAGGGCGCCAAACGCTTGGGATCTCTCGGGAACATGGACGTCTTGCGAATGTTGTTCAAGTCGAGGAACAACATGGCGACGCGCTCGAGACCCACGCCGCAACCGCCGTGCGGCATGGCACCGTACTTGAAAGAGTCAATGTACGGTTGAATCGTCGGGATCTCGATTCCACACGCCGCGGCGCGCTCGGCGAGAAGCTTGGGATCGTGAATACGCTGCGCGCCGGAGATGATTTCTTGCCCTCGAATGAAAATGTCGAAGGAGTTGGTGTAGTTGGGATCATCCGCCGCGGGCATCGTGTAGAACGGTCTCGCGTTGAGAGGATACCGCGTGAGCATGTAAAAGTCGGTGTCGTACTTCTCCTTGACCAACTTACCGAGCAAACGCTCCGTCTCCGTGCCGATATCTTCGAGCGGATCAACGTCGGCGCCCGCCTCTTGCAACATCTTGATGCCCTCCTCAAAGGTTAATCGAAGCGTCGGGCGGCAGTACTTGAGCGGTTCGAACGGATGTTGCTTGTTGACGACCTCGATCTCTCTCGCGAATCGTTCGTTCAAGCCGTCGAACATGCTGACGAACAATTCATCGAGCACGTCCAAGACTTCGTCGTAGTGCTCCTTGATGTTCATCTCCATGTCCAAACCGGTGAACTCACACAAGTGGCGGTGCGTGTTGGAATCTTCGGCGCGGAACACCGGTCCGACCTCAAAGACGCCCTCCAAATCACCCATGATGGCCATTTGCTTGTACAGCTGCGGAGATTGCGCCAGGCACGCCGGGCCGAGTTGCATGTAATCGAGCTTGAAGACGGCGGCGCCGCCCTCCGAGGCGCCGGCGATGAGCTTGGGAGTATGGATTTCCACAAAGTTACGTCGCAACAGCGCCTCTCGGAACAGAGTGCCGACGCCGGATTGAACCTTGAAGATGGCATTATTCGTCGGCGTTCTCAAATCCAACACGCGGTTATTCAAACGCGTGTCTTGCAACACTCGAACAAACTGACAATCCTCGGCGTCAAAGGCGCTATCCGGTCTCGACGCGTCCTCCATCAAAAACGGCAATTCCGGATCCGATCTCGACACGCAGAAAATCTCTCGGCACACAACCTCGATCTCGTTCTGCGTGCACGACTCCACGGGAACCTCCGGCTTGACGACCAAACCCTTAATATCCACCACGCTCTCCTTGGCGAGCGCGCTCGCCCACTTCACCATGCCTTTACTCACGTGCACGTCATCCACGAACATCGTCACCTGCACCGTCGCCGTCTGTTGTCTCAACACAATAAACGCACTCTTCCCCTTCCCTCGCACGTTGTGTATTCTCCCTCGAATCAACACCTCACGATTTACGAAACTCGCGTCCAGCGCGTCCGCCCGCGTCCACGTCCGCCCCGTCTTTTCCTTTGATTGCACCATCTCCGCGTCCCCGTACCGATGCGCCAGAGGATCCGGCGCCGACGCCATGGCTTCCATCTTCGCCGCCAACGCCGCCGCTCGCTCAGCCTTCACCCGCGCCTTCTCCGCCGCCGCCGCCGCTTTTTTCATCGCTTTTTTACTCATCACCGGGTTTCCATCCGCATCCACCGCCGGCGTCTCGGTCGCGGGCGTCTCGTTCGCGGTCGTCTCGTTCGCGGACATGGTGGCGACGCGTCGAGTCGAGCGTGTTTTCGCGCGTCGGTCGTTCGAGTCGGCGTCGCGTCCACCCTCGCGTCCGTCCTCGCGCGGCGATCTGACGACCCTCGTCCCAGAGGGTCGGTCGGGCCCGAGGGTCTCGACGGGGACGGGGACGACGCGCGTCGTATATAGAGTATTCAAGGGGTCGGACGAGGGGCGAAGACGCGACACGGGTCGGGGGCGACGACGCAGCGAAGGGGACCGTACCTCGAGAGAGGGTCCGCGCGAGACGCCGCGAGTTCGCCGTCGACGGCGATGAAACCGCCGCCGCGGGCGCGCGCGCGGCGGCGGCGGCGGCGGCGGCGGGACGAAGAGGGAGACGGTGATGATGATGATGCGGTATCGGTGGTGGTGGTGGTGGTGGTCGATCGGTCGTCGGGTGATGCCGGGATGAGCTCGAAAGATTTCACCTTGAGGTAGACGACGGCGGGATTGGAGACGTGCGCGCCGGCGTCGAAATCGAGCATGAGTTTGAGCATGTTTTTGCGATTGGTGACGCGCACGAGGACGACGTCGAGGGAGCCGTCGTTGAATTCGGCGCGAGGGGCGGCGAGGGTGGTCTCCGTGCCCCACGGGACGTTGAGCGCCCACAGACCGAGGACGTCGCCGGAGACGCGTCGCCACCCGGGACGATCGGAGAGGCGGACGCCGAGGGCGGCGTCGGCGTAATGTCTCTCGTTGTGTTCCCGCCCTCTCGCGGTGGTTTCGTACAAGAAATCGCACCTATACGTGCGACGAGAGAGAATGCGCACGATGGCTTGCAACGTGAAGCGTGCGCCGCCTAAAAACCTAAACTTTTCGCTCTCGACGTCGACGTCGGAGAAGAAGCCCCACGACGTCGACAGGAGGGAGTGCGTCGGCGTCGACGTCTCGTTCCACGTTCCCGTCTCTGCATCTCGAAAGCGAATCTCCGCTCGATCGAGCGCGCGCGTGTGTCCCCTCGCGATCGTCAGCGCGCAGCTCACCGGATCGCACGGCTCCCCTCCCGCGTGTTGAATCGACTTGCACAGCGCGTTTCCCGAACCCGCCGGAACGACGCCCAACGGCGTCGACGTCGACGCCTCGTCTCCTCGTTCACGCAACCCTTGAAACACCTCCGCCACCGTCCCATCACCACCGACCACCACCACACCATCGTATCTCATCAAATCCGCCTCTCGCACGATTTCCGTCGCCTCTTTCGCCCGCGTCGTCACCCTCGTCTCGCACGCGGCGCCGGCGGCGCGCAACGTCGGCGCCGCGCGCCGTTCCCAAATTTTCATCCCTCGTCCCCTCCCCGACGTCGGATTCACGATCACCAATAACACCAACGAACCACCCCTCCCCCTCCGCGTCTCTCCATCCTCCGCCGCGTCGACGAACGACCTCCGCCGCGGTGGTTCGATCCCGAACGCCGCCGCCGCGTCCGCGCCGCGCGGCGCGCGCGCGAGAAACTCTCGCCCTCTCGCGTCTCGTCTCTTCCCGAGCCTCTCCCCCCGAAGCACGCGCGCGATGACGCTCGCGCGCGTTCGTCTGTGCGCGGTGACGACGACGTCCTCCGTCTCCGCGTCGTCACCGTCGACTCGAATCGCGCGCGAGACGTCCCCGAGGTCGATGCGAATCGCGCGGTCGACCCCGTTCGACAGTCGCTCGCGAACCACCACCGTCCTCGACGACGACATTCGACGAGACGCGAGGACGACGACCGCGTCTCCGCGCGTCGACGTTCGTCCGCGCGCATCGAGTGGCGTCGAGTCGTCGACGAGTCGTCGTCGGGAGGTGCGCGTCCCAACGCTTTTGTACTTTTTTATACATCGCACGCATTCGAGAGGGACTCGTAGTGGAGGTGTGTGATTCTCCGTGTGCGTGCCATCACGGGTGTACGTACCCCGGAATCATCTCGAACTGTACATACATCGATACGTACCGTGTACACTACGACCTTTGAACACACGCGGGAACACGACAAAAACCGCGCGACGCGCGATGTCGTTGCGCGCGCGAATGCATGCGTGCGATGGGACGCGCGCGCGAATGCGACGTCACTCGACGACGACGCGACGCGATGATGCGTCGAATATCGTTCGTTCGCGCGCGTGCGTTTTCGTGCGCGCGTTCGCGTCGCCGCGCCATCTCGACGGAATCATCGGCATCGGCATCATCGTCATCGACGCCTCGTCAGCACGATTCCGATGAAAATTCCGAGCGCGCGCGTGGGACGAGTGGACGTCGTCCGTGGACGTTGATGGAGTTCGCGCGCGCGCGACCGAGCGAGGAGATGCCGCTGGGTGACGCCGCGCGCGCGATCGGGGAGGCGTTGGCGCCGATGGCGACGGCGGCGGGCGCGAGTGCGCGGGACGCCGCCGCGGGACGCGCGCGCGGGACGCCGGCGACGGAATTGTACGTCCCGGATATTCCGGCGTTTTTGTGCGCGGCGAGAATGGCGAGGGATTCGGCGTACGTAAGAAGTGTGTTGGTGCACGATGAGAGGAAACCGAGGGTGAGACCGAGATTGTCGTGGTACGACGCGACGGACGCGTCGTGGGCGCCGCGCGGGTGGTTTGAGGACGGAATCAAGGCGGATCTTCGGTATTACTTTGGGGACGAGGACGATCCGTCGAAGCGGTGGACGTGAGAAGAGAGAGTGAAGCAAGACACGAACCGACCGAACCGACCGAACCGACCGAACCGACCGAACCGACCCGAGCCGCCGCCGCGAAGCGCGCGCGCGTGTACAAAGGAAAAAGACTCGCCGACCGCCGACTGTTGTACCGTAAAACCATGATGTTGTAACCTCTATCTACTGTATGTACACGTGCTACTCTACGAGTCACTCAGACGTATGATACCTCTCGATCACGCGTCGCCGAACGCGCGACGAACGCCCTCGAGCGCGCGCTCGACCGCCGGACCGACGAGTCTCTTCGCCAACTCGGCCGAGCTTCGAAGGTCTCGACACGAGCGCTTCAACGCGCGCACGTCTCGTCGTAAACGCTCGATCGACGCCGAACTCGCGCGTATCGCGCGATCATCGCGCAAAGACGCGCGTTCGACCGCCCACGCCGCCCTGTCCGCGTCCCTATCCGCGCGCGCGTCGTTCGCCGCGCGTCGGTATCGATCGACGCGTTTCGACCACTCGGCGTCTCTCTCCACCACCGCCTCTCGCACGCTCTTCATCTCCGTTCGCCACTGCGCGTCGAATTCGTGTTCCATCGCGCGTAACCGCGCGCGTAACTCGGCGTTCTCGCGTCTCAACCCCTCGATCTCGTCGTCCCTCGTCGTCGTCGTCGTCGTCGTCGTCGTCGTCGTCCCGCCGTCCCCGTCTCGATTCTCATCCGCGCTCCTCGGTCGTCTCGGACGTCCCACCGCGATCCACGCCGGTGTTCTCGGCTTCGACACCTCCTCCTCGTCTTCCCCATCGCCGAACACGAGCGCGTCCTGCGTCGTCGCCGTCGTTTCCGTCGTTTCCGTCGTCGTCAGTCTGTCGGGTCGAGCGCATTCGAATTCGAATCGAATCGACGCCTCCTCGCTCGCTCGCGCGCGCCTCGTCCATCGAAACCCACCGGTAACGACCACATGGATTCCTCCGAATCGCTCGCGCCGACCCCGGGCGCGTCCATGACGGTGCTCGTCGCCCGATTCCGATTCGTCGCCGCACTCAGTGACGCGCCGTTCCATGATGCATTCGACTCGGACGCTCGCGAGCGTACCGAGACCTCCGCGCGCGCGTCTCGCGCGGCGCGGACGACGTCTTCCGTCGCGTTCCGCGCGTCACCGTCGCTCGCGCGTCGTCGTCG
>MDTE01024794.1_pt1 | contig 18285 bp, 19 predicted proteins | sample 811231 | NCBI WGS metagenome assembly MDTE01 (sample SAMN05326651, study PRJNA326480) | marine metagenome | isolation source: seawater | place: Indian Ocean: Red Sea | collected 2010 | reverse complement strand
CCCAAATCGCAAATGCAAACATCCCATTAAATAGTTCAACGCACTTTTCTCCCCAAATTTTATAGGACTTCAAAATCACCTCAGTATCACTTTTTGTAACTAATTCTTCACCATTTTCTTTAAGTTTTAAAATTATCTCTTTAAAATTATAAATTTCACCATTAAAAACTATGACATATCTTTTATCCTTTAACATCATGGGTTGATCTGACCGTGAATTTGTGTCAATAACTGCTAATCTTGTGTGACCAAAACCAACGTTTTTTTCTACCCAAATACCATTTGAATCAGGTCCTCTGTGCAATAACTCACAATTCATCTTATGAATTTGATTTTTACTAATTGAATTATTGAAGTCAACTAAACCAACTAAACCACACATTACTTATATTTATTAATTATAAAATTAAATTTCTCAAACAATATCATGACTATCACACTCAATAAAATTGTTAAAAGAGGAAAAATTACCATAATATATCTTGGAATTGCTGGTTCAACTAATGCAACCAATAAATGATTAGCATTAATTAAAAGTGAGCTAACTCCTGCTATTGTAAATAAAATACATTCTGTTTTAAATAAAATCTTAACAATTGTATAAATTGAAAAAATAAACAATGAAATCATTGAGAAATTTTTTAAATTTATCGTAATTTTATCATAAGTATTTTCTAAAATTTCTGGTATAGAAATTTCCTTATTACTAAGTTGATTAATCTTTCCTCTTAAAATATTTAAATCTTTATCAGAAATCATATAAGGCATTAGCCACATTGATTTAAAATGAATGATCACATTTTGTAAATAATGATAAGAGTTTTTTTTAATTGAATCAAAACTTATTTCCCAGCAAAGTTTATTAATTTTTTTTATTTTTTGAGTTCTTGAAGAAAACTCATCATCTTTTGAAATTTCATTTTCCATTTCAGGAATTATAATTTTCCAAACACTATAATTATATGAAAGAGTTGTAATCCAAAAAAAATCTTTCCAGTTTTTATAAGGAGGACTTGGTATTCTAGAGTTAAGTTCATCTAGCTTAAACAAAATTTTTTTTTTTAATATAAAGTTTTTATCATTATCGGAATTTTTTATAAGGTGTGATGTATGGCCAATAATATTATAACCTCCAAATATTTGAGTTGAAAAAAAATCTTTTTTAATATAATTATGTGTACATACAGCTAAAATAATCATAATACACGGTAAAAGTAAAATTGGAATTTTTTTAAAGTTAAAATTAATAATCAAAATTAAAAAAAGGCATCCTAAATAAGCATAAGCAACTGGCCTAATTAAAATTAAAAAACCAAGAATAAGACTAGCACAAAAAATTATTTTTAAAGATTTAGATACTAAACCTTTGATTAAGAACCCAATAAAAAGAAACGAAATTGAAATATATAAACTCTCACTAAGAATAAAATTTGTGTACTTCCAAATTATTGGATTGCAAATTGAAACTATTCCAGTAATCGTCCATATAATCTTTGACCTTTTTACTGAATAAAGACATTGAAAACAAACTGCCCCGCAGAAAATAATTATAAATTGCTGAATAATTGGAAGAAATGAAAGATCAGAATTAAATAATTTGATTAATTTTAAAAAAAATGGATATCCAGGTGTTCTGTAATCAGATCCTTGTAAAAAAGAATTACTATCAGGAGCATATAAGTCATATTTTCCTATTGTTGAATTAAGAAAAATAAAAATAAAAATAGAAATTAAAAAAATATTAAAAAAAACCTCATTACTTTTATACAAATTTATCAGTTGTTTCATTAGACTCTTACAATCAACCCATCATATCCCGCAAAACAATTACTAGGTAGTTGCTTAGAAATATAATCATAATCAATTTCATTATTCATATGCGTTAAAATAACCTTTTTTGGTTTTAAATCATCTATCCAACCCATTACTTTCTCAAAATGTGCATGTGATTTATGAGGTTCAAATCTAAAACAGTCAACAATCCAAAGGTCTAAATCTCTAAGTTTTTCAAAAACTGATTTTTCAAATTCTGTAACATCTGTACAATATGCAAAGTTTCCAATCCTAAAACCAGTTGTCTCTGAAAAACCATGATTCTGTTGAAAACTTAAAATACTTAAATTATTAATTTCAAAATGACCATTTATTTCATGAGGAATCAAACATGGTTTATAATAAAAACCATTAGCTTTAGGGGATAGCTTTTCAAAAACATAAGAAAATCTTTCTCTTATTGTCTCGATTACTTGCTTGGTGGCATACAAATTGATGTCTTTTTTCATGATAACATTTAAATACCTAAAATCGTCTATTCCGTTGATATGGTCTGCATGACAATGTGTTACTAAAATTGCATCTAAATATCTTACATTAGCACTAAGTAATTGCTGCCTTAAATCAGGAGTGGCATCAACAAGAATTATTTGATTATTAATTTTAATAAGAATAGATGACCTTAGTCTTCTGTTCTTTGGATTGTCGGGGTTACAATTTCCCCATTCATTTCCAATCGCAGGAACTCCTGAAGAACTTCCACAACCTAAAATTGTTACTTCAATTTTCATTTTTTATATTATTAAATAATGAGAAAAAGTTTTTTGTAGTTATTTCTGCCAGCATTTCGTAATTAATATTTTTTATTTCTGATATTTTCTTTAAAGTATAAACTACATTCGCTGGTTCATTACGCTCACCTCTATGAGGTGTTGGTGAAAGATATGGTGAATCAGTTTCTACTAATAATCTATCTAAAGGAATAAATCTTAATACATCTTGAATATTTTCAGAATTTTTGTAAGTAGCCAATCCTGAAAAAGAAATATAAAATCCATTATCTAAGGCAATTTTTGCCAATTTTCTAGATGAAGAAAAACAATGTAATAAACCTTTGATGTTATACTTACCTGCATAGTTCTTTAAAAAGTTAATTGTTTCTTTATCTGCGCTTCTTGTATGAATAATCAAAGGTGATTTTGTCTCTCCTGAAACAACCATATGGGTATGAAAATAATCTAATTGATTTTTTTTATTATTTTCATTTCTAAAAAAATCTAAACCTGTCTCCCCTATTCCAATAACTTTATCTTGTGAAATATTTTTAATTAATTGATTCCTTAATTTATCTAATAAATTGGAATTCGAATTTAATGGAACGTTGTTAGGATGAACTCCAGTACTACACCAAACGTTTTTGTATTTTTGTGTGATATTATAAATACGATTAAATTTTTCTAAATTTATTGATATTGTTAAAAAGAAATCAACACCTTTTTTTTTTGCATTATTAATGACATTATCTAAATCATCTTCAAAGTCGGGAAAATCTAAGTGACAGTGGGTATCAACAATTTTATTTTTCATATCTTGGGAATATTGGAATTGGCGAGTTGATTACATGATTTTTTTTTATTGAATTATCTAAATTTAAAAAAGTAAAGTCTCTCTTAGATTTTTCAACGTTTATGATATCTAATATTTTTGCTGAAGCGATTGGAATAAAGGGTTGTAAAATAATACCAATCAACCTAAAAGCTTCTATCAAAACTGTCAAATCATCTCCAGCCTTTTTAGGATCTTTCTTAAAAGTATTCCAAGGCTCGCTTTCGTCCATAAATTTATTAAGATTATCAATATAGAAAAAAATTTCTTCTAAGCTTTTACTTATTTCAAAATTCTGCATAATTTTATCAATTTTAGTTATAAGTTCATATCCATTTTTTAGTATTTGATTGTTATCTTTTAAATATTTAATTTCACTGGGGATTGTATTATCAAAATTCTTACTTAAAAATTTGGTAACTCTTTGAATAAGATTTCCCAAATTATTTGAAAGATCAGAATTTATTCTATTAATGAAAGAAATTTCAGAAAAATCACCATCATTTCCAAGTGGTACTTCTCTGAGTAAAAAATATCTAAATTGATCAAGTCCAAACTTTTCAATCATATTATTTGGATCTATAGTATTCCCTAGTGATTTTGAAATTTTCTTTCCTTCATTAGTCCACCATCCGTGTGCAAAAATACGTTTTGGAAGTGGAAGTTTTGCTGCCATAAGCATAGCTGGCCAATAAACGGCATGAAATTTGAGAATATCCTTCCCAATAATGTGAATACATTCTTTCCAAAATTCTGATTTATTTGCATCTAATTTTGGATAACCCAGAGAGGATAAATAGTTTGTAAGTGCATCTATCCAAACATACATTATATGATTTTTGGTATCAGGTATCTGAATACCCCATGAAAAACTTGTTCTTGATATCGATAGATCTTTTAACCCAGAGCTTACAAAACTCTGCACTTCATTCATTCTAGTTTTAGGATGAATAAAATCCGGGTGCATTTCATAAAAATCTAATAATTTGTCTTGATATTTTGATAATCTAAAAAAAAAACTCTCTTCTTCTATCCAATCTACTTTTTCACCATCACTTGTAAAAAAATCTTTATTTATTTTTTTAAGCTCTTTCTCTTGATAAAAAGACTCATCTTTAATTGAATACCATCCCTCGTACTTACTCAAATATATTTCATCATTTTTATAGAGGTTTTTCCAAAAGCAAATAGCTGATATTTTATGTCTACTTTCAGTTGTTCTTATAAAATCAGTATTTGTAATCTCAAGCTTTTTACCAAGATTTTTAAAGTTTTGAGATACTTCATCAACAAACTCTTGAGGTTTTTTTCCATTTTTTTTTGCTGCTTTTTCGACTTTAAGCCCATGTTCGTCGGTTCCGGTAGTAAATAAAACCTCAAATTTTTTATTTTTAAAGAATCTTGAGATTGCATCACAAATAATTTGTGTGTAAGCATGCCCTATATGCGGTAAATCATTTACATAAAAAATTGGTGTTGTAATATAGATTTTTTTCATACAGATATTTTTAAATTAAAATATTCTGTGAAAACATAATGTAATTCTTTTTTTTTGTCTATAATCAGATTATCAGAAAAAAAATCGTTAATTTTTCTAAAGAAAATTAAAAATTTAAACAAATTTTTATTATTTTTAAAATCCTCAAATATTTTATCTTTAAGAAATTCAAATATAATATTTACAACCAAAGTTACACTATTAGGATAGTTAGATATAGCTAAATCATTAAGTTGATTTAAAATATTGATATCTAACTTTTCTTTTACCAAAAGTTGTTTTGTAAGATTAAATAATTCATCACCATTGTTTAATAAATATTCATTAAGCAAACCAGGAATACCTTTTGAAACTTTATATAATTTTTCAAGGTCATTTAATTTATCAGGAAAATAATATTTAAGAAAATCATCAAATTCATTTTTTTTAAGCTCATTAAATTTTATATTAATACATCTAGAAACAATAGTCTTTGGGAGTTTCTTTAAGTCAGGGGTGATCAAAATCATTATGGTATTTTGAGGAGGTTCTTCAATTGTTTTTAGTAATGCATTATGAGAATAAAAATTTAATTGATCTGCATTATCAATTATTACATATGTCTTATCACGGGGGGTGGCATTGTTAGTTAAAGATAGCTGATTGATAATTTTACGAATATCATCCAAAGAAGAAGGTTGTTCATCTAAATTAAATAAAAAATAATTTTTATGACTTTTTAATTTCATATAATAATTTATAAATGTAAACTTACCTAATCCCTTTGGGCCATAAAATATCCAGGATTGTGGGCACATAACTTTTGGAAAAGTATTAGTAAAAAACTCTAATAAATCTGAATGTCCAAAAAAATTTTTCATTATAACGAGTATGGTATTAACTGATTTTCTAATTTTATTTTATTGAGTCTATCAATAATTAAATTATGTACTTGTTTTTTGGACAATTCAGCATTTATAGTAAAAAACTTTTTGTCGTTTTTTGATAAATATCTAAACTTCTGTCTAATTTTTTTATGAAAATTCATATTTTTTAATTCAAATTTATTTTTTATTTTTGATCTATTAACCCCTACTCTGGGATCAATATCTAAATAAAACGTAATATTAGGAATAAGATTATCTGAAAAGTTCTTATGTAGAAAATCTAATTTTTTTAATGATATTTTGTTTAAAAGAACTTGATAACAAATTGTTGAATGAACAAATCTATCGCAAATAACAATCCTTTTCTTTAAATTTGGAATTATTTTTTTTTTTACATGCTCATGTCTAGCAGCATAAATTAATAAAAGTTCAGTTTCAGGTAGCATTTCATAGTCTACTTTGCCAATTAAAATTTTTCTAATTTTTTCTGAAAATTTTGTACCGCCAGGTTCTCTTGTAAGAAAAGTATTTAAATTTATTTTTTTTAAAGATTTGACTAGAAGTTTGGATTGTGTTGACTTTCCTGATCCTTCACCCCCTTCAAAAGATATAAATTTTTTCATTATCTTAAGAGAGCTGTTTCACCAAAAACAAGGTATTTTAAATTTTGAAAAATTCTTCCAAAAAAATTAAGTTTCTTGATTTCATTTTTTGCAAATAAATCGTATTTTTTTAAAACGTCATTATTAGATTTTTTTATAATAAATTCTGCAACTTTTTCATTTTTTTTAATTGGTGCAACCGCAGGAGAATAAAATTTTATAACATATTTAAGATCTTTTTTTATTTTTTTTGGAACTGTTATTTTAATTTCTTGTTTGGAATAAATTGGAAGTAACTTTTTTTTACCTCCCCAAACAGGAATATCAAGAATTTTTTTTTGCTGATTCACTAAATTAATATTTTTAAATTGATTAAAACCTACCCTAATTAATCGCTCTGATTCCTTTCTTCTTTGACTATTACTTTTTAAACCATTTAAAACGATAATCAATCTCCGACCATCTTTTTTTACTGATGCTACTAAACCATATCCACCTAAAGAAGTATGCCCCGTTTTTAGACCATCTGCATTTAAATTAGAATAAATCAAAGGATTTCTATTTGATTGCTTAATTTCATTATATTTAAATTCTTTCTCAGAATAATAATGATATAAATCAGGAAAATCTTCTATTGTTCTTATTGCTAATTTTAGCAAATCTCTGGATGTCATTAAATGATCAGGATCTGGCCAACCTGTTGAATTTTTAAAAAAAGAATTTTTAAGTCCAATTTCTTTAGCCAAAAAATTAAGTTCTTCTGCAAATTCCTCCTCACTTCCAGACAAGCCCTCTGCAAGAGTAATACATGCATCATTACCAGATTGAACAATGATGCCCCTGATTAATTCTTCAATTGTGACGAATGAATTAACATTTAAAAACATTCTAGATCCACCTTTTTTCCATGCTTTTTTACTAACCTTAAACTTATCATCTAAAGAGACCTCTCCATCCTGAATTTTTTTGAATAAATAATAAATTGTCATTACTTTGCTCATTGAGCTTGGAGACATTAAATCATCTGCATTTTTTTCAAAAATGATCGTATTTGTCTCTAAATCATATAGCAATGCTTGTTTTGCGGGAGTATCTATTGCAAAACAAAATTTAAAATTAAAAAAAAATAAGCTGTATATAAATAATTTTTTCATTTTCAATCAATTCATTATCAAGTTTACAGTAGAATAGCCAAGTTTACTCAATTTTTTTCTAATACTATTAGCAATATTTATATTTTCAATCGGACCTATTCTAACTTTATATAAGTATTTCTCATTAACGAATTCCCTTTTTATATATGCTTCAAAATCAGACAATTTTGTAATTAATGATTGGGCATTTCTATGATCTTGAAATGCTCCAACTTGAATCTCTAAATTAGCTCTTCTTTTTTCATCGTTTTTGGTAAAGAATATTTCCCCACTATTCATTTTATTTTCAACAATTTCTTTATTGGTATATTTTGGATAAAAAATTTCTTTTTCATCTAAATTAAATTCTTCATTATCATCCTCTGGAAAATCCAACTCAACTTCTTTTCTTTTATTTAAGCTTAACTCTTTTTTTGAATCTTCAGGAAAATCTATGTCAATATCTTGTAATACCTCTATTTTTTTAAAATTACCATTTTCAGAATTAAAATTATCTTTAATCTGTTTTTTTTCAATTTTACTAACTTCAGCTGAATTTAAAGTATTTTTTTTATTTTTTTCCTGAAATATTGCCATTTTACGAGATTCATCCTCTAATATTTGCACTCTAACTCTTGCAACTCCTTTATTTACAAATCCCAGTTCTTCTGCTGCTTTTTTTGATAAATCAATAATTCTATTTTTTGCAAACGGTCCTCTATCATTTACCCTTACTTTTTGAAGAACCATTCCATTATCAAGATTTGTTACTTTGACTATAGATGGGAGTGGAAGTGTTTTATGAGCAGCTGAAATTTTATTTTGATCAAAAACCTCACCATTTGCAGTAGATTTACCGTGAAAGTTAGGACCATACCATGAAGCCATTCCCGTTTCATCATAGTCATAATCAACAGCAGGGTAGTACCATTTACCATTAATTTTATATGGGTTACCAACTTTGTATTTTGGTTCATCACCCCATGAGCCAACTCTTTTTGCTGTATTAACTATAAAAGTCGCTTCTGAACAACCTGTTAAAAAAATACAAAATAAAGAGTATCTAAAAAAATTATTTTTAAATATTTTTGTCAATTTCATCAGATAATAAGAAAACAGTTAATGCAAAATAATTTGATCTATTCCACTTCAGTATGATATCAAAATTTTTCGATACTAAAAAAACTTGATTATCTATTGAGTCTGGAATTATCAAACGTAACTTGTCATTTTTATTGTAATTCTTTCTTAACATAATTCCATTATTTTCCCAATACTTTATACTTTTATATACTTTTTTTTTTGCCATAGATTTGAACTTGTCACTAATTTTTAGTTTAACCTTTTCACCCCACAAGAGATTTTCATTCCAACCTTCCTGTGCTAAATAATTTGCAGCAGAAGCCAATGCGTCAATTTTAGAAAATAAGTCGATTTTTTTATTTTTATCAAAATCTACGGCATATCTGGTAAAAGTACTTGGCATAAATTGCGTTTGACCAAATGCACCAGCCCAAGAACCTTTAAATTTATCCGCGCTTACGTGATTTTTATCTAAAATAAATAAAGCTTTTTTTAACTCATTTAAAAAAAAATCCCTTCTTCTTCCATCATAAGCCAAAGATGCAAGAGATCTTAAAATATCAAATTTTCCTAGATAATTTCCAAAAGATGTTTCTATGCCCCACAAAGAAACAATTATCTTTCTATTAACTTTATATTTTTGTTTAATTTTACTAAGTAAATTATTGTTTTTATTGAATTTTTGATTGATTTGTTCGATTTTTTTCTTGCTAACATGTTTTTTGAAATACTCATTAAACGTTAATGTGAATTCTGGTTGACTTCTATCAAGTTCAATTACCCTCTTATTTAGTGAAATTGTATCAAGATAATTTAGAGTTTTGTCAGAAAAATCATCCTTATATTTTAATTTAATTTCATCAATCCAATTTTCCCAAGAGATCTGATTATTTTGAGAAAAATTTAAATTCGGGTTGTCATTACTTTTTCCAAATGATTGAAAACTAACTAAAATTAGAATAATAAATATTTTTTTCAAGTAAACCTCAAATTAGATCTGTTTAGCTCTGCAATTTTTTTGCACCCCATAAGCTTCATATCTCTTAATAACTCATTTTTCAAATTTTCTATTGATTTTTCAACACCATAAGTACCACCAGCAGCAAGTGCATAGAGGTATAATCTTCCACCTGAACATGCATTAGCTCCTTGAGATAAAGCTTTTAGAATATGAGTTCCTCTTCGTATACCTCCGTCACAAATTATTTCTATTTTACCTCCAACCTTGTCAACTATCTCCTCCAACTGGTCAAATGGTGACCTTGAACCATCTAATTGCCTACCTCCATGATTTGATATCATTATTGCATCTGCACCAATGTCAATAGCTTTTTTTGCGTCATCAGGTGACATTATTCCCTTTAAACAGAATACCCCTCCCCAATTTTTTCTTACATTTTCAGCATCTTTCCAGCTCATATTTTGATCTAACATATTTGTAAAATAATCAGATACTGAAATCTTTATATCAGTACCCTCTTTGACGAAATCACTTAAAAAAGGAAGATCAAATTTTTCTCTAAAAAAATAATTTAATGTCCACGATGGTGAAAATAAAAAACTTAAAAAGCTTCTAATTGTTAATTTAGGAGGAGAAGTAAATCCCGTTTTGAGATCTCGTTCCCTATTTCCTCCAGTTATTGTATCAACAGTTAAAGCAAGTGCATCTATATTACTTTCTTTACATTTATCAATCATTGAGCTTGTGAGTCCTTTATCTTTATGGAAATATAATTGAAAAATCTTTGGACTAGATATATTTTTAATTTGTTCAATTGGAACTGTAGATAAAGAAGAAATTCCAAAAAATGTATTAAATTTTTCTGATGCCTTTGCAACCGCGAGTTCACCTTTATAATGAAATAATCGTTGTAAAGCAGTGGGTGAAAGAAAAAAAGGTAGATCAATTTTTCTACCAAGAATCTTAATTCCCAAATCAATATCCTTAACCGGTCTTAATACATTGGGCACTAAATAACATTTTTCAAAGCTTTCTGTATTCCTTCTGTATGTAATCTCATCATCAGCAGCTCCGTCAATGTAATGAAAAATTGGATAAGGCAGTTTTTTTTTTGCTAATTTTCTAAATTCATTTACATTATTGCATTTTCTAATTGCAGTCATAGTATATAAGTTAATCTAAAATTTAAAAATGAACAATATACAAAGAAAACAATTAATAATACAAGATAAAAAAACTGTGGAACTTTTAAACGAAGTTTCAAGCTTTGATGAAACATCAATCATTTTTTCTGGAAATCAAGATGACAAATTACTAAAAAAAATTAAAGAATCTACTTTTGAGTCACTCGAAAAAAAAAGAAAAATCGATCAATGGATTCTCAATATCCCTGGATTATCTGGAAGAAAATATAGAAATTTAATCAACAACCTTATTTCAAAATTAAAAAATCCATCTTATCTAGAGATTGGTTCTTTTACTGGTTCTACAGCTTGCTCGGCTGCGGCAAAGAATAATCTTCAAATAACATGCATTGATGATTGGAGTCAAAATTTTTTTAAGAAAATTGATCCAAAAGAGGAGTTTAATAAAAATATAAATAAATGTATAACTTCAACATCTTCTTTAAATGTAATTAGTAAAGATTTTAGGAAGGTTGATTACAGTAAAATAGGTAAATTCAATATTTTCCTATTTGATGGGCCTCATCACTTCGAAGACCATGTTGAAGGAATAACATTAGTTCAACCAGCTTTAGAAAAAAAATTTATTCTTATTGTTGATGATTGGAATTGGGATCAAGTAAGAAATGGGACCTATTTTGCCATCGAAAATCTTAATCTTAAAATTGTTGCAAAACTTGAAATTAGAACGACTCATGATGGATCGAGCGCACTAGCATTTGGTCAATGCAGTGACTGGCATCAGGGATATGTTTTTTTTGTGGTTGAAAAAAAATAGTTATTTTTTTTTTTTCAAAATACTAGAAACGACTGAAGAAACTGTTTTTGTGTCTTTCTTTGATAAATATTTGACTACAGCTAATTTATCAACCAATCTATTTCCAGCAGAATCTAATAAGTTTTTTAATTCTTTTTTTTTATCCATATTTAATCTCTAAAGTTTATAAATTGAAGTGGTTGCTTTATTCCTAAGTTTTTGACAAGTTGAATCACATCTTGAAGTGTATCTCTTTTATTTCCACTTATGCGAACCTCATCTCCTCTCAAATTTACTTGAACTTTTAATTTACTCTCCTTAACGACTTTATTTATCTTTTGTGAAGTTTCTCTATCAATACCTTGTAAGATCTTTGATGTTTGTCTAAGAAGGCCTCCTCTAGCATCCTCAACTTTTGAAAAATCAAAAGCTCCTGATGACAACTTTCTTTTCACTAAATGCGTTCTAAATATTTGCTGAACTTGATCAATCTTGTACTGATCTTCAGCTAAAATTTCAACTTCATCATCATTTCTAGATACTTTTGATTGACTGTTTTTAAAATCATATCGATTTGTAATTTCTCTCATAGAACCATTTATTGCATTATCAACTTCAGCTAAATCGGTCTGTGAAACAATATCAAATGATGGCATAATTTATATAATAGAATATTTAGTTGTAATTAATAAGCTCTATTATAAAATTAAATTTCTCTAAATGTAAATAATAATTCATTATGCTAGATGTAAAATCACCCTGGAATAATCAAATTGTTGGATCAGTAAAAAAAAATAACCAACAAGAGATAGAATCAATAATTGAAGAAGTTTCAAAAGTATCAAAACTTAAAGGATTAGACTTTCCATTAATCGAAAGGATAAATGTTCTAAAGAGATTTATAGAAAAAATAAAAAATAATATTGACGAATTAGCTAATTTAGCTACTTCAGAGGGAGGAAAACCAATTACAGATTCTATTATTGAAATTAAAAGAGGTGCTGAAGGAGTTGAATCATGTATTGAGATTTTAAAATCAGAGTCCGGTCATGTAATTCCAATGAACATCAATGAAACTTCTAAAAACAGATTAGCATTTACTCAAAAAGAACCAATTGGAGTTGTTTTAGCAATAAGCGCATTTAATCATCCTTTCAATCTTATAATTCATCAAATACTTCCTGCTATTGCAACGGGCTGCACAGTAATCGTCAAACCAGCTGAAGACACACCTCTTTCATGTAAGAAAATTGTTGAAATGCTTTATGAAAGCGGGCTACCAGAGAACAGATGTCGTTTTGTAATGCCAGAAAATCTCGACTTAGCTACAAAACTTGTTTCTGATAAGAGAATTGATTTCTTAAGTTTTATAGGATCCAGTAAAGTCGGGTGGTTTTTAAGATCAAAACTAGCTTCAGGAACCAGATGCTCACTAGAACATGGAGGAATGGCTCCTACTTTTATTACTAAAAATAGTGATATAGAACTTTGTGCAAAGAGTATAGCTAGAGGAGGTTTTTATCATGCTGGACAAGTCTGTGTATCAGTTCAAAGAGTTTTTGTTGAAAAGAGTATTAAAGATGACTTTCTTGATAAATTTCTTAAAGAAACTAACAAACTACCTGTAGGTGATCCTTTTAAAAAAGATACAGTAGTTGGTCCTTTAATAAGAGAGTCTGAAATTTTAAGAGTTGATTCATGGATTAATGAGTCTAAAGAAAATGGAGCTGAACTTATTTTGGGTGGTGAGAGAAATGCGGAAACTACCTATAAAAAAACAATATTAGTAAATCCTAATAAAGAAGATAAAGTTTCTAATTTTGAAATCTTTGGTCCAGTTGTCACAGTAAATGAATTTAATAATTTAGATAAAGGAATTGAGATGGCGAATAATGTAGACGTCTCTTTTCAAGCATCTATATTTACAAATAGAATTGATGAAATGTTAATGTTTTATGAAAAAATAAATGCCTCTGCAGTCTTTCATAATGACCATACTGCTTTTAGAGTGGATTGGATGCCTTTTGCAGGCCTTAAACATTCTGGTCATGGCGTTGGTGGAATAAAATACTCAATGGAAGATATGCAAATTGAAAAAATGTTAGTAATGAGGAAATAACTTATAAGGAGATAATATGAAAGCATCAGATTTATTTATAAAATGTCTAGAAGAAGAAGGTGTAGAAAGAATATTTGGAGTTCCTGGTGAAGAAAATGCAGATTTTATGATTTCACTAAAAAAAAGCAAAAAAATAGAATTCGTTCTTTGTAGACATGAACAGGCTGCCGCATTCATGGCCGATACATACGGGAGATTAACAGGTAAAGCAGGTGTTTGTTTATCAACTCTTGGTCCCGGGGTAACTAATTTGATGACAGGTTTGGCTGATGCAAATATGGATAGATCTCCTGTAGTAGCAATTATCGGTCAAGGTGCCACCAACAGGTTGCATAAAGAAAGTCACCAAATAATGGATTCCATTAGCATGGTAGACCCTATATCAAAATGGGCCCAAACAATCCTATCTGCAAAAAATATTACTGAAGTAATAAGGAAAGCTTTTAAAGTTGCTGAAACAGAAAAACCTGGAGTAACTGTTATTGAATTTCCCGAAGATATTGCTAAAGAAGATATCAAAGATAAACCAATTAAACCTAGTTTGATCAGAAGGCCAGCTGCAGATAATAGAGCTATTGATGAGGCAGTAAAACTAATTATGGATTCAAAAAATCCTATAATTCTTGCTGGAAACGGGACAATCAGAAAAAGGGCATCAAGCAGATTAAGAATTTTAGTTGAAAATCTAGGAATTGGAGTTATCAACACCTTCATGGGAAAGGGATCTATTTCTTTTGAAGACAAACATTCATTATTTACAATAGGGTTAGGTAGCGGTGACTATAATAACCTTGCTATTGATGAATCAGATTTAGTAATTGCTATTGGTTATGATCTAGTTGAATACTCTCCATCTGCTTGGAATAGAATAGAAGGAGGTAAGAAAAAAATCATTCATATAGACTACACTCCTGCAGAAGTAGACAGAGATTATTTACCCAATGTAGAAATTATTGCAGATTTAGCAGGAGCTTTATATCAACTCAATAAAGCAATAATTGAAAAAATGTCAAAAAAAAAACTTCCATTATTTAATATTAATTCAAGAAAAAAATTAAGAACTAAAATGCTAGAACATTTAAATAAAAATAATAATGACAAATCATTTCCAATGAAACCTCAAAGGTTATTGGCAGATGTCAGAAAAGTAATGGGAAATAATGATATACTACTTTCTGATGTAGGAGCCCATAAAATGTGGGTTGCTCGAGAATATAATTGTGCCAACCCAAATACTTGCCTAATATCAAATGGATTTTGTACAATGGGATTTGCACTCCCAGGTTCGATTGGGGCCAAAATGGCTTTTCCAGATAGAAAAGTATTATCTATTAACGGTGATGCTGGTTTTTTAATGAACATTCAGGATCTTGAGACTGCAGTTAGAAAAAAAATTAACATTGTTGCTGTTGTATGGTTGGATGGTGAATATGGCTTAATAAAATGGAAACAACAAGTACATTTCAAAGGTGAGCACTCCGACCTTAAATTTGAAAATCCAAACTTTTATGAACTTGCAAAATCATTTTTTATGTGGGGAAAACAGATTAATTCTCCAGATGAGTTTATTCCAGCGTTACATGAGGCATTTAAACAAAAAGGACCTGCCATTATTGGAGTGCCAGTTGACTACTCTGAAAATATGAAGCTAACAAAACACCTAGGCAAAGTATCAGCAGTTATTTAAATGATTAACTACCTTATTTTATTCTTTTTATTATTTTCGTATAAACAAGTATATGCAAAGATTTGCCAACCCTCTATCATCAAAAAGCAATCAGATGTTATAGAAAAATTAAAAGAATGTGATACAGGGGATAAGATTTTAGTAAAGTACGATATCAAAATTAATACAGATGATTTGATATTAAAGGTTTGTAATTTAAAATATACAGTAATTCATAAAGATGAAGTTAAAACCATTTATAAAAGAGATAGTGGACTATCTATAATTTGTATTTATGAGCCTAGCTTTGATTAATTTTATAATATGGTAGTTCTTCGGTATTAGTCACACCCATTGCAGCTATTCTCTCTATAACCTGTAATGCTTTTTGAAATTTCCTTTCATTTATTTCTTCTGAGTTTTTACTAAAGTTTTCACCGCATAAGGCTATTCCATAATTTGTTTGCACCGGCCTTATAACTTTTCCTTTACTTAAACCATCACTTAGATTTGAGAATATAAATTCTTCTTGTTGGGGAATTATTACTTCTTTTTCAAATAAAAAATTTCTCACTTTTTTTTCAGCATCAAGAGTTAAATTCCAAAACTCTGTTTCAGATTTTGTTGAATCACCCGAAACGTAATTAAAGGCTAGGCAAAAGGCTAAAAATAGTTTTTCATAAATATTTGCATCTCTCCAAGCAGTATTTTCCATATTTTTCCATATTGCTTGATTCATGTCTTCAAATATTTTTGGCACCCTCTCAAAAAAAACTTTATGAAGGCTATTATCATTTTTTGGTTTATCTATTCTGTTATCTTTATACAAATCTGTTGCAGCATACTTATTGCAAATAGGGCACGATTCATCAGATAAAAGTTTTTTTTTATAGACTAATGAGCACCTTCTACCATCGTCACCCATTCCTTCACATAGTAAATAGGTAAAGTTTCTATCTTCTATGTATTTTTGTTTACTAACCCAGTTAAATCTATTTTTGAATTCTAAATATGATTTTCTATGATTCCAAAGTTTCCAGGATAATTTTTCAACTGGACCAAAAGTTGTAAAATTTGAGCTAACATCAATAACTATACATTTTGTTTTATTTTTTGCTGATCTTAACCCTCTCCCAACAGACTGTCCCCAAAAAACTTTTGAAAGAGTAGGTCTTAAATGAACAATTAGATTACAGTTAGGATTATCCCATCCTTCAGACAACACTCCAACAGAAATTAAACATTCTATGATACCTTTTTCATGTTTATCTAAAATTTCCATTCTTTCTTTTAAAGGAGTTTTAGCTGTTATTAATTCAACATTAAGTTTTATACTTTGAATTTGTTTTTTCGTCTCTTCAGCAACTAGTATATCTGGACAAAACCAGGCTGAAATTGGTTTTCCATTAATATTTTCTTTTTCTTTTAAATATATTTTACAAGCATACTGAATCATAGAAGATTTAATAATTGCGTTTGATAATTGCTCAATAGGAAAATCTCCGGTTGAAATATCCATATTTTCAAGTTCCAAATCATGAACAAAGAAAGATCTGTATTCTGCAGAAACTAAAACTCCTTCTCTAATTAATTCCTCAATATCTGCACAATCTATAATAGCATCAAAAGCAAGACCTAATTGATCCTTTTGATCACCTGTTCTTCTTTCTGGAGAAGCAGTAAGACCAAGTAGTTTTGAGTTTTTAGAAGATTTAGAATCAAACTGATCTAATAATTCTTTATATGCTTGACCATTTGGAGAAACTCTATGAGCCTCATCGATTATCAAAAGATCACACATTTTTATTGCTTCTAATAAAAAGTCTCTCGAACGAAGATTAGTTGATATTAGAACATCATAGTTACTAAATGGTTTTCCACTTTCTGATAATCCCAATTTTTTAACTTTATGATCGCTTGACAGACCTTTTTCTAGTTGTTCTAGCAAAACCAACCTGTGGCATAAAACTACTATTTTCTTTTTCTTATAAAATTTATTAATTATTTCACTGGCAAGTACAGTTTTACCTGCACCAGTAGGTGCTTTTAGAATAAACTTTCTATAATTGCCAATTATACTTGGAAATTCATCAATAACTTTTTGTTGCCATTTTCTTAATTTCATCAATTAGTTATATTAGTATATTTTTTATTGATTATCCAACTCGTTTATGTTTTTAGTATAAAAATATGAGGATTAATTTATTAAAATCAAAACTTCATCGAGCACGGGTTACAAACGTAGAGCTAAATTATGAGGGGTCGTGTGCAATAGATGAACATTTAATGCAATCAGCCACAATCAATGAGTTTGAAATGCTACATATATATAATTTAGCTAACGGTGAAAGATTTACAACATATGCTATAAAAGCTGAAAAAAATTCAGGGATTATTTCTTTTAACGGAGCAGCCGCATTTAAAGGTAAAGTTGGTGATCTTATTATTATTTGTACATATGCTGAACTAGAATCAAGTAAAGCTAAAATTCATAAACCTAAACTTGTTTATTTTAAAAAAAATACAAACGTAATAGATACCATCAAGTCCAAAATTTCTGAACAGAGAAAAGGTAAAATTATTAATTTATAAATCTGAAAAGGATTAAGATATGTCTCGAAGTATGTGGATTATAATAATTTTGATCACCATTCTTATGGTAAGTTCATATTGGTTTGGAAAAGATCGAGAAGCTCCACCTTGGGCAAAATGTAAAGAATCACTGTTTGAGCAGGTTGTCTTTAAAAATTGCACCCCAAGCTCCATTGCAAGACCGCCAAATGAAATCGATGATAAAAACAACAATAATTTGAAAAAATTTGATGATCAAAATTTTCCTATTGAAAAACCTGATGAAACGAGATGATTTTTTTAAAGTAAATTCTTATTGATAATTATTTTTTTTTGTGTCATTAATTTTTTACTGCCGCTTTAGCTCAGTTGGTAGAGCAACTGATTTGTAATCAGTGGGTCGGGAGTTCAAATCTCTCAAGCGGCACCACTCTTTCCCTTGCTCAGCTTGACTTTTAGACTAATTT